>Ga0099364_10000050_pt1 | contig 171457 bp, 142 predicted proteins | sample TergutTh196P3_FD_73070 | JGI IMG/M metagenome (GOLD analysis project Ga0099364, IMG submission 73070) | Microcerotermes parvus P3 segment gut microbial communities from Pointe-Noire, Republic of the Congo - Th196 P3 | ecosystem: Host-associated > Arthropoda: Insects > Digestive system > Gut ... | reverse complement strand
GTAATAGAAGATAAGTTGAAATTGAATTAGTAGTAAGTAAGTAATCAGGACGTCATTCAAATGGCAAAACAGCTTTCAATAGAGCAAGATGGTACGATATTAGAAGCATTATCCAATGCGATGTTCCGTGTCGAACTTGAGAACGGACATACCGTAACCGCCCACATTTCAGGGAAGATGAGGATGAATTACATCAAAATCCTCCCGGGCGACCGTGTCAAGCTCGAAATGTCGCCCTATGACCTTACGAAAGGACGAATCAAGTTCAGGTATAAATAAGTAAAAAGAAATAGAAATGAAAGTCAGAGCATCTGTAAAAAAGAGAAGCGAAGGTTGTAAAATCGTACGGCGCAAAGGGCGTCTGTACGTGATAAATAAAAAAAATCCAAAGTATAAACAACGTCAAGGATAAAATAATAAGATATGGCAAGAATTGTTGGTGTCGATTTACCCAAAAACAAGCGCGGAGAGATAGGGTTGACCTATATTTTCGGAATAGGACGAAGTTCCGCGCGTAAGATTTTAAGCGCTGCCGGTATCAGTTTTGATAAGAAAGTGCAGGAATGGGATGATGAGGATTTGAGTAAAATCCGTTCAATCCTTAACGAAGAGTTCAAGGTGGAAGGCGAGCTGCGCTCGTTAGTACAGTTGAACATCAAGCGTTTGATGGACATAGGTTGTTACCGTGGCGTCCGTCACCGTATCGGTTTGCCTGTTCGTGGACAAAGCACCAAGAACAACGCGCGAACGCGCAAAGGCAGAAAGAAAACCGTAGCTAACAAAAAGAAAGCAGGCAAAGGATAATTAGTATTAGAAAGATAAGGATATTAAATCATGGCAAAAAAGTCAGTAACCACAAAGAAAAAAGTTGTAAAAGTAGAGCCGGTTGGTCAGGCGCATATCAGCGCGTCTTTCAACAACATCATCGTCACTCTCGCCAACAACACGGGACAGGTAATCTCGTGGTCGTCAGCGGGTAAGATGGGTTTCAGGGGGTCCAAAAAGAACACTCCTTATGCAGCTCAAACGGCTGCTACCGATTGTGCAAAAGTAGCCTACGATTTAGGTTTGCGCAAAGTAAAAGTTTTTGTAAAAGGACCGGGCGCTGGGCGCGAATCGGCTATCCGCACCATTCACGGCGCGGGCATCGAAGTAACAGAAATCATGGACGTTACGCCTATGCCGCACAATGGCTGCCGTCCGGCAAAACGTAGAAGAGTATAATAAAAAATAAAAATAGAAAATGGCTAGATATACCGGTCCAAAATCAAAAATAGCACGAAAATTTGGAGAACCGATTTTCGGCTTCGATAAGGCATTAGAGCGCAAAAATTACCCTCCGGGACAGCACGGTAGCGGTAAGTTTCGCAAGAAGACTTCGGAATATGCCGTTCAGTTGAAGGAAAAGCAGAAGGCAAAATATACTTACGGCGTTCTGGAGCGCCAGTTTGCCAACCTCTTCGACAAGGCACACCGCAGCAAAGGCGTTACGGGCGAGTTGCTGCTGCAACTGCTTGAAGCGCGCTTAGATAACGTTGTTTTCCGTCTTGGCATCGCGCCATCACGTTCGGCGGCAAGGCAGTTGGTAAACCACTGCCACATAGTAGTTAACGGCAATGTAGTGAATATTCCGTCATATCAAGTCAAAAGCGGAATGACCATTGGCGTTCGCGAACGTTCTAAAGCGCTGGAGGTGATTACAAATAGCATTGGACGACAGTCGCGTTACCCATGGCTAGAGTGGGACGCCGCCTCCATGACGGGCAAATTTCTAAATGTTCCGGAAAGAAGTGAAATTCCCGAAAACATTAAAGAACAGTTAATTGTAGAATTGTATTCAAAATAATAAAAAATAATATGGCAATATTGGCTTTTCAACGCCCTGACAGGGTTGTGATGCTCGAGGCTAACGACAAGTTTGGCAAGTTCGAGTTTAGACCGCTTGAACCCGGTTACGGAATGACAATCGGTAACGCTTTGAGGAGGATTTTGTTGTCCTCATTAGAGGGCTTTGCCATTACTTCTGTGAAAATTGAAGGCGTAGACCACGAATTTTCCACTATAAAAGGAGTATTAGAAGATGTCGCCGAAATGATATTGAATATCAAGCAAATACGCTTGAGGCAACTTACCGAAGACATCGAAGAAGCGAAAGTTGATGTCAAGGTTGGCGGTAGCGACACGTTCAAAGCCGGCGACCTGAACAAGTTTATGACTGATTTCGAGGTCTTAAACCCCGACTTGGTTGTCTGCACAATGGAGCCTAAAACCAAGCTCCAACTGTCGTTCACTATTAATAAGGGTCGCGGATACGTTCCCTCCGAAGAGAACCGTCCCAAAGATGCTGTAATAGGATTTATCGCGGTTGATTCCATTTACACTCCAATCAAGAACGTCAAGTATAGCGTTGACGATTTTCGTGTTGAGCAAAAGACGGACTACGAAAAATTGACCTTCGAAATTGAAACAGACGGCTCCATTCACCCTAAGGAGGCTCTCAAGGAAGCCGCCAAGATACTAATTCAGCACTTCATGCTGTTCTCAGACGAGCGCATAACCTTCGAAGAAGAGAAAAAGCCCGTCACCGACGAGTTCGATGAAGAACTGGTAAAAACGCGACAGCAGCTTAAGACCAAGCTTACCGATTTAGACCTTTCGGTGCGCGCCCTCAACTGCCTGAAAGCAGCTGAAGTAGATACCTTAGGCGATTTGGTCAAGTTCACTAAGGCAGATTTGTTGAAGGTTCGCAACTTCGGCAAAAAATCACTTACCGAGCTTGACAGGTTGCTTGACAACCTGAAACTGAATTTCGGTATGGATGTAATGAAGTATAATTTAGACATAGAAGAAGAAATCAAAAAATGAGGCACGCAAGAAAATTCAATCATCTGGGGCGCACAGCGCCACATCGTAAAGCAATGCTTTCAAATATGGCTTCGTCGCTCATCAAGCACAAGCGCATAACCACGACCGTAGCTAAGGCAAAGGCTCTACGCACTTACGTAGAACCATTGATAACCCGCTCGAAAGAAGATACGACCCATTCGCGACGCGTAGTTTTTAGCTATCTGCAAGATAAGAACGCAGTATCAGAGCTTTTTCGCGAAGTATCAACAAAAATCTTGAACCGGGCAGGCGGATATACCCGCATCCTGCGAACAGGATTTCGCAAAGGCGACGCAGCCGAAATGTGCATTATAGAGTTAGTAGACTATAACACAAACATGCTGGCAGCAACTAAAGAAGTGAAAAAGACCACTACCAGACGAAGCCGTCGAGGTGGAGGTAAAAAAGCAGAGGAAGAAACGCCAAAAGCCCAAACAAAAACTGAAACCCCAAAAATTGCTGAAGCTAAGGATACAGTGATAGAGGATGCAGTTGTTGTTGAAGAAGAAGTAAAGGAGAATAGTTCGGAAGTTGCAGATAATCCTGAAACTCAGGAAACTCCACCGGAAAGTTCGGAAGGGCAGGATAGCTCAGAAGTTTCGCAAACTGCGGAAGCGCAGGACAAAAAAGAAGAATAGTTTGTTTTATTGTATAAGGGGAAGAGGTTGTTTGTTTGGATAACGACCTCTTTTTTTTGGTTGTGTATCAAATTATCTGAATTGACGTCTCAATATTTTCAATATTTTTTGTATATTTGCGAAATTTTTATTTTGAAATGGAAACCAAAATAAGTAATTGATTATAAACAAATAAAAATGAGTACATGTCTAAAAGTCTCATGTCTATTAATCTTGTTTTTCGTAGTATCAACAGTGTGCTTTGGGCAGAGTGTACAAACAATACGGGGTCGTGTTTTTGAGAGAAACACTCAAACGCCAATTCCTTATGTTCATGTCTGGATTTTTGTAAATCAGGAGCATAGGGGAAGCGCCACCGATGAACACGGCAATTTTGTTATCGAAAGAGCGCCCGTCGGCAGACATGAAGTATATGCAAATGCAATTGGATATGAGGATATTATACTAAACAATATTCTCGTTTATTCCGGACGTGAAACAGTTTTGGAAATTGCCATGATTGAAAGGGTCTCAAGCCTTGATGAAATAGTTATCAGACCGTCAGTTGACAAGGATTTGCCCTTAAACAGAATGGCTTCGGCAAGCGTTCGCATGTTCAGCACCGAAGAAGCCAATCGTTATGCGGGTTCATGGGGCGACCCGGCGCGTATGGCTGCCAATTTTGCGGGAGTGTCAGCTGCTAACGATTCCCGAAACGACATAATTATTCGTGGCAACTCGCCGTTAGGACTGCTCTACAGATTAGATGGTTTCGATATTCCAAACCCTAATCATTTTAGTATAAGAGGCAGTACCGGAGGCGCTATCAGTATGATTAACAATAATCAATTATCTAATTCTGATTTTTACACAGGCGCCTTTCCTGCTCAATTTGGTAATGCCATTTCAGGAGCTTTCGACCTCAATATGCGTAACGGTAATAACCGAAAACAAGAATTTTTAGCATCAATCGGTTTCAATGGAATGGAAATCGGCGCAGAAGGTTATTTTTCGAAAGAATCAGACGCTTCCTATCTTATCAATGCACGTTATTCTTTTTTGGAAGTGATGGTCGCTATGGGGTTGGATTTTGGCTCAATAGCGGGAAACGTTATCCCAAAATATAGAGACTTGTGCGCAAAGGTTAATATTCCGGTAACAAAAGGAAATTTGTCTTTTATCACTCTCGCTGGAGCAAGCGGCGCTAACATTAAGGATGATATGAACGACGAAACAAAATGGAAGCCCGGAGATATCGGTTCACACTATGTTGAAAAAGATTATTTAGTTTTCTTTGGCTCCAATTATACTTATCGCTTCAATGTAAACACACGATTAGAAAACAGGATTTCTTATCAACATTCTGAATCAAAAAGAGATAGAGAATCGGTAGAATTTCGGAATGTCAGACGTTGGAAAAGTCAAACAGACGCAGTAAGCGAAGGGCGAACTGCCTGGGTTTCAACAGTTCATCATCGCGTTAATTCACGTAACTTCATAGAGGTCGGCACAGGCGTTGATATATTTCTGACAAATATAGACAAAAAATCCTATGACTTCGCAGGAAATTCAACAATATTGCATTATCTGAATAAAACGTCATCATTAACAAAATTGTACGGTCAATGGCAACATAGATTTAATGATAATGTAACTGTAACGCCCGGCGTATATAGCCATTATTATTTGCTTAACAACAATTTTTCAATAGAACCGAGAGTGGGAATGCAATGGAAAACTTCTTCAAATATAACTCTTAATTTTGGGACAGGATTGTATTCGCAACTACAGCCTCGTTTGATATGTTTTTCTCAAGACGAGGAAGAACGTTTCCCCAACCAATCGCTCCAATTTACTAAAAGTTGGCAAACAGTGGCGGGATTTAATTGGAAATTTGCAAAATCATTTCGTCTAAAAAACGAAATTTATTATCAATATTTGTATAATGTTCCGGTTACTGTTGAAGTTCCGCAGGAATCATTACTTAATTTTGGAGATGATAATAATTGGGACTATGCCTTCGTCAATAGAGGAACAGGGCAAAATTATGGTATAGAACTGACGCTTGAAAAATTTCTTACAAACAACTATTACTTTTTGGCTACGGTCTCTCTGTATCAATCAAATTACAAGGGATACGATAAGATAAAACGAAATACTAAATACAATGGAAACTACGTATTTAACATGTTGGGAGGCTACGAATTGAAAATAGGTAAAAATAATTTCTTGTCGCCAAATTTCAGAGTTAGTCATATAGGCGGAAAACGCCGCATTAAGGGACGATTTGTAACAGACGGTCTCGAAACAAAAGTAGAATTCGACTATGAAAATGCATATACTGCCCAGTATCCGGCATATTTCAGACTTGATTTGAATATAAACATGAAGATGAATTTCAATCGCTGGTCGCTCGAATTTTTCGTTGAATTAGCCAACATTACTAACCATAAGAACGTTTGGACACAACGCTATGATGTCAATAGGCAGGAAGAAATCTTTACATATCACTATGGCTTCATGCCTATTGGGGGGATTAGGGCGTATTTTTAAGTTTTTTCGATGGTTTTTTCATCGCTTGCTACGCGACGTTCCAATTTCTTAATATCTTCGGCAGGCGGCAGTTCTTCGGGTTTTATTCCACGCTTTCCCAACATTCCTCTAACAGTCTTGTTATTCTCCACATGCTCAAGTGTAATAGGCTGTTCGCCGTGCAAATCCTTTTCTTCCACGTTGAAATTAGTCATTTCGGTTGCAAGATTTTTTGCGGCAATGGTCAATGTAGGCAAAAAATCTGCCAACGGACGGTTTGATTTTACGCCCAGACGTTGCTTCATGTCTTCTGTTGTATGCCCTCCAAACAGCGCCGTATCACCCTTTGAACGAATACGCCCGAAACCTTTATCATCAACTCCGCGTTCGTAAATATTTTGCGAAAGTTGTTTTTCAGCCGCTCTCAACTTTTCACGTGTTTCCAGACGCGATAGCAGTTTGATGCGCTCCTCTATTAATTCTGTTTTGCGCGTCTGAATGGCGAAATAGCTCTGTGCAAAGGCTATTTCGCCCTTTTTGGGGTCGCCATTTTGTGCTATCAAATAGCAGGCATAGCGGGTAAGCATGAAGTCAACTACCTCACGTTTACCACCTTTACCTATTTCTATCATTTTCGTGACCTCACGAAAATGATCATCTACACTGATACTCTGCGTTTTACACGAATCGACAGCGCGATGAACAGCGACTAAAAAATTTTCCCATCGCGCGTATCCCAGCAATACTTGGAGTTCGCGAGCAAACCATACTTCTACCTGTTCGCTGTTGTCGTCGTTATTGATAAAATGTGCAATCTTATCAAAATCAGATTGATACTGTATAATACTTTGTTTGTCCATATAAATTACTAACAATAAAGAAGAATTTTTTCTGCAAAATTACAAAAATTTTTTAACACTTGCAATTTTTTTTTCAAAAAAAAAAGTATTACCTTTGCGTAATTTAAAATTTTAAAAATCTTTGAAGCATGAAAACGTTTTTTATTAGAGCCTTGCGCCGCAATAAGGGCTACGGCGTATTGAACATGGCTGGTTTAGCAGTTGGAATAGCCTGCGCAATGTTGATTTTTCTTTGGGCGGAAGACGAACTGACTTATAACCACCAATTTAAGAACCGCGACAACATCTATAAGGTTATGTTGAGCAGAACGGAAAACGATGTTACGAGTGTTGCGCAGTTGTCAGCCCCCGTTATGGGCGAAGTTATTCAAAGGGAAATACCGGAAGTTACCAATCTTGTCAGGCTTACTATGCCCCAGACAGTGACTATTTCGCGCGACGGGGACAGACAAATACAAACATCTGAAACGGGATATTTTTGCGACCTGCCGTTCTTTTCGATGTTTAGCGTACAATTCCTGTATGGCAATGCTGAAGGCGCTTTTAGAGATATATCGTCTATCGTATTGACCGAAAAGACCGCTGCAAAGTTTTTTCCCAACGAAAATCCTGTCGGCAAAACATTGCAAATAGATGGTAGCGAACTATATACGGTAAGCGCAGTAGTAAAAGATTTTCCGGATAATGTATCGTTCCGGTTCGACTGGCTCAAACCGTATCAGGCGTTTAACAACCCTTGGGCGAATTTCGGGTGGACAGCCTACTCGGTAGAAACCATTGTAGAACTACACCCGTCAGCCGATGTACAGACTGTAAGACAAAAAATGGTAGACATGCTGGCGGCTAACCAATCTTACAATAACGACTGTTTTTTGTTCAATATGAACGACTGGCGGCTTTACGACGATTTCGACGAGCAAGGACTTCCAACCGGAGCAAAAGTCAGATTTATACGTCTGATTGGTTTGATTGGCTTGATTATTATCATACTTGCCTGCATTAATTTTATGAATTTGGCTACAGCCGGAGCAATTAAAAGAGCAAAAGAAGTAGGCGTGTTGAAGGCTATAGGAGTGCATCGAACTATTCTAATTCGTAGATTTCTTGGCGAATCCATGTCGCAGACCTTTGTTTCGGTCGTGCTGGGTATCATGCTGATATTGTGCGTTTTGCCTGTTTTCAATCAATTAGTGTCCAAAAATCTTTCGTTAAACATTTTTACCCCAACGCATATCATTGCTTTTATCGTGTTATTCGTTTTTTGCGGCTTGCTTTCAGGCGCTTATCCCGCCTTTTTGCTTTCGTCATTCAATGCGGTCAATATCCTGAAAGGGTTGAAATTACCGAATAGCGCCGGCGCAGTGGGCACAAGGAAAACTTTGGTTGTTTTTCAGTTTTCCGCATCAATATGTCTAATAGTCTGTATTTTAGTCATGTATGGACAGTCTATCCACACCAGCAACAGAGACTGGGGCTATCAAAACAAAGGCGTTGTAACCATACCGTTAAACAATGCCATGCTCAACAATTCAGCGGCTTTATTGAACGAAATAAGAAATTTGGCGGCTATAGAAAATGCCGGTATTGCGCAGGATATTTTGAGACACTATTATCGGGATGGCAATATGCAATGGCAGGGCAAAAACCCTGAAGCGAACTTGCCGGTTTATGTCACAAGTTGTATTAACAGCGTGATTGCTACTATGGGAATGGAATTGGATGCCGGACGCGATTTTGGCGATTTTATCGAGGCAGAACGCGGCAATGTTATTATCAATCAGAGATTAGCGCAAATGATGGGCGATGAAGGCAGAATAGGCGGACTAATACAGCATTGGGGAAGAGACAACCGCATAGTAGGTATAGTCAAAGACTTCGTTTTTAATGACCATCACGCCCTGCGCAACGAGCCGCTAATGATTATGTGCGAAAGAAGACAGGGCTGGCATTACCTGCTGCACATCAAGATACACGAGAACCATAATATCTTGTCGGCAATACAATCGACGGAGGCAATACTTAACCCATACATTGGCGAGAATACTTTCAGTTACAGCATATTGGAAGACAACATGAAAAGCATGATGCGTGAAGAATTGTCAGTAGCCCGATTATTGAGCGGTTTTTCGATAATCGCCGTTCTAATTTCCTGTTTTGGCTTGCTTGGTTTGATAGCCTTTGCCGCCGGGCAACGCACCCGCGAAATAGGTATTCGCAAGGTCTTTGGCGCATCGGTGTGGCAAATGGTAATGTTGTTGAGCAAGGACTTTTTGAAATTGGTCGTAATAGCCTGTGTTATTGCTTTTCCTGTTGCATGGTGGGCGATGAACAACTACTGGCTCATCAATTTCGAATACCGAATCGATGCGTACTGGTGGTTCTGGATATTTGCTGCTGCCGGCGTTTTAGCGATGGTAATTGCGTGGTGTACAGTGGGTGCGCAGGCGCTAAACGCAGCAACAAAAGACCCTGTGAAGGCGGTGAATACGGAGTAGTGTTATGTCAATAACAAAATGGTGAGACATGAAGGTGAAATTCAATCGCTGGTCGCTCGAATTTTTCGTTGAATTAGCCAACGTTACTAACCATAAGAACGTTTGGACACAACGTTATGACGTCAATAGTCAGGAAGAAATCTTTATATATCACTATGGCTTCATGCCTATTGGGGGGATTAGAGCGTATTTTTAACCGCCGCTCAAACCGCGCCTCTCAATCAAACCTATACCTTCGATGGTACAGTTCAGTATTTTTACAAATAGAAAGAAAAATCGAAAAAAGGTTTGCTTCTAAAAAATATCACTATCTTTGCGCCGTCTTATTGTCTCAATTCTCTTGTTTAGAGGGCGAGGTTTCAAGAAGTTCTTTTTTCGGTCTAAATGCCTGATAGAGAAAGACCTGTCAAAATGATGGGGAACCTAAATAATGTCTTTTTGTGAAATAGATGGATACAGACAGCGAAAATATTTTTTAATTAAAGTCAATAATATGCTTGAAACACAAAACATAGAATACAAATCCTCATGGCACGAGGAGTATTTAGATTGGATATGCGGATTTGCCAATGCACAAGGCGGTAAAATCTACATTGGTAGAGACGACAATGGTAATGTAGTGGGCGTTGCTGATTACAAAGAATTGATGACGAAAATCCCCAATAAAATCAAAAATCAATTGGGTATTACCTCCGAAGTCAACCTTTTGCATGAAGACGAAAAGCATTACATCGAAATCGTTGTTGCGCCCTATTCTGTTCCTATTTCGTTGCGAGGCAGATATTTTTATCGCACAGGCAGCGTCAAACAGGAATTAACCGGCACAGCGCTCAACGAGTTTTTGCTTGAGCGTATCGGTAAAAAGTGGGACAGCGTACCCGTTCCCAATGTGCAAGTAGATGATTTGAAACCCGAAACCTTTACTTTTTTCAAAGAAAAAGGCATAAAAAGCGGTCGTCTTGACGAAGACTGTCGCAACGATAAACCTATGCAAGTAATTGAAAATCTAAAACTTGTTGATAAAAATCTTTTGAACAGAGCCGCCGTGATGCTCTTTCACCCCGACCCCGAAAAATTTGTGTCGGGGGCATATATCAAAATTGGATTTTTCCGCACCGACAGCGATTTGTTATTTCAGGACGAAATACACGGCAATCTTTTTGAACAGGTCGAAAAAACAATGGATTTTCTGCTTACAAAATACACAAAGGCGTTGATTTCTTACGAAGGACTTACACGGATAGAAACTCACGAATATCCAAAAGACGCCCTGCGCGAAGCCCTGCTAAATGCTGTTACACACAAAGATTATACGGGTCCGTATCCGATTCAAATAAGCGTATATGCCGATAAGATTATGATGTGGAACTATGGACGTTTGCCCGAAAATTGGACTGTTGATGATTTGCTTGATAAACATTCTTCGCAACCTCGCAATCCTGATATTGCAACTGCTTTTTTTCGAAGTGGTTACGTTGAATCATGGGGACGAGGAGTGGACAATATGAAAAAACTCTGTCTTGAAGCAAATATTCCCGTACCTCAATTCTCGTGCAAAGGCAACGATTTTTGGACGATTTTCCGCAAAAATATATACAACAAAGAGGATTTGAGCAAATTAGGATTGAACGACAGGCAGGTAAAAGCGGTGTTGTATGTTAGAGAGAATGGGAAAATTACGAATAGCGAATATCAAGAGTTGAACAACATCACAGACAGAACTGCCCTGCGCGATATAGAAGAATTGATGAAAAAAGATGTTTTCAAAAGAGAAGGAGATGGCAAAAACACTTACTATCGAATTTGAATTGTCGGGAATGTCGGGAATATGTCGGGAATATGTCGGGAATGTCGGGAAAGGAAATAGTTTTTGGCAAAAAAATAAAGTTCCGAATTGAATGATTTGGCAAATAAATCTGTTTTTCAAAGTAGTGATGCGAAAGGAGCAGGTTCTTTTTATCACATTGCACAAATTGCACAATGATTGCACAATGATTGCACAAATTGCACAATTTAAAAATCGAAAAAAGTTTGCAGTATAAAAAAATAGGAACCTCCGATTCTAATATTTGGTGCGAAATAGTGGGGCAAGTAGGGCGATAGTGGGGCAATAGTGGGGCAAAAAGATATTACTATCGAATTTGAATTGTTTGGGAATGTCGGGAATATGTCGGGAATATGTCGGGAATGTCGGGAAGGGAAATAGTTTTTTGGCAAAAAAATAAAGTTCCGAATTGAATGATTTGGCAAATAAGGTATGAGTAAGGAAAACGAACTAAAAATAGTAAAACAATTAACGGGCGCTGACGATAACCGAATTGAAGTCAGTGAAGTTGGCTGGACAAGTCGAGTTTATATTATTGACGGCGGAAAAATTGTATTCAAATTTCCTCGTAATGCAAAATTCCGAGAGGGATGCAAACAAGAAGTGGCTGTTCTTAAACTATTGAAAGGAAGGCAGTTTAATCTCAATGTTCCTGTTTTGAACTGGACAACAGAGGATAATTCATATTTTGGATTTTATGGCGTAGTGGGAAAACCCCTTGGAGCGATAATAGACAGTTTAAATGAGCAACAAAAAATTGAAATCGGCACACAGATAGGCAATTTTGTAAAACAACTTCATACGATAAAGGACTATGGCAATATAAAGGCACAGACGCTTGATGAACAGGCGAAAGAATACCGAGACTGGTATCAAAAAGACAGAGATTTACTCAAAGATTTTTTTAGCAAATCGGAAATGAAAACAATTGATGATTTTTTTGATAATGAAGTGCCGAAAAGTATGACAGGGTTGGGCGAACTTGTATTCTGTCACGGCGACTTGGACTACAATAACACCTTAATTGACAGCAAAAACCAAGTAGGCGTTATTGATTTTGGCGATGCGAGGTTGTACGACAGGTCGCGAGATTTTAGGGGAATGGATGATGAGGTATTAAGAGAGGCTATGATTAAAGCGTACGGCGACAGCGAAGTGATAAGCAAAACAGCGGCAGAAGCAACCTCCAAGATGATTGATGTCCTTAATATGCTTTATTGCATTGAACAAAGAGACTTGGTCGGCATAAATGATTATTTAAAGCGAATAAGGTCAAAACTCTTATGAAAATGATGTTATACATGGGACGAATGGAAGGGGTAATTATTCTAATTTCTTTTTTTATGATATGCAGTTGTAGCAGTCGAAACTATCGGGCTTTTGATAATAGAATATGGGAAACAACAAATATGCAAAATTCGGACATTATTGGTAAATGGTTACACCCTTTTGGAGATAGGGTATGGGAGATAACAGAAACACAAATTATCGAACATTTTTATAATGGAGACAAAACAACTTCAAAGATATATTTGATTGGAAATGAGGAATTTTCTTTTTTAGATAGTGTTTTTTCTTTTCAAATTTTCCAAGATGATATTATGCGATTGCGTTTGAAAAAATCAGAAGTACCATTAACATGGTTTCCAAATGCTTCTGAATATCCGCCGCAGTTATTACATGAAGGATTTTTTCATAGAATAAATAATATAGAGGTTTCTGCTTTACATGAACGAAGGTATGAATATACTTATAGTTTTGGTAAATGGGCATATAGATGGTTTTATGGATATCATACCTATTCAGCGCCTTCATATTGGTTAAGGACTATCAATGAGCCTAATTCATTACATTCATTAGATTTTATTGATAATAAAAGAGTAATGGTGCAAAGGATTATATTTGTTGAAGAAGATAGAGATGATAATTCATTTCGCCGTTTTGTTTCTTATAACAATGAAGAATGTGAATATGAAATTGCAGGTTCAGAATTGATAATAAAAACGGGCGAAGGTTATTTGAATTTGAGAATTGTGAATAAAAGAGCCATATTTCATGCACTTGAAAAAAGTCTCTTTATTTATAATCTTGATGGAGAAATATTTGTAAAATGAAAATAAAAAATCGAAAAAAGTTTGCAGTTACAAAAAATAGCATTATCTTTGCGCCATGAAAAGTGTGGTAGACGTTTCATGTTTTTCAAGCGGCAATAGGCTTGAAATGAGAGTGTTCGATGGTTTGATGGGCTGGGTTGGGCTCGTGGGGCAAACTGTTGATAGTTATAGGTATGGACTGAAAACATCTGTATATTCGTGCGTTGCGTGGCATACAGCGAAACAAAACACTAGAATCCTCTCATGGCAATAAAAAAATCTGAAATATACAGTTCATTATGGGCAAGTTGCGATGAACTTCGCGGTGGAATGGACGCATCGCAATACAAGGACTATATCCTCACGCTGTTGTTTGTGAAGTATGTGAGCGATAAGTTCAAAGGCGAGAAATATGCGGAAATTGAAATACCCGAAGGAGGCAGTTTTGACGACATCGTTGCTTTGAAAGGAAGCAAAGATATTGGCGAAGGTATTGACAAGGTTATTGGGGCGCTTGCCGAACCAAACAAATTAAAAAACGTTATTGACAATGCTCGTTTCAACGATGAGGCAAAAATAGGCAAAGGGCAGGAGAAGGTAGATAAACTGACAAAAATTGTATCTATTTTCCAACGTCCTGAACTCGATTTCAAGAAGAACCGCGCGGGCGGAGACGATATTCTGGGCGATGCTTACGAATACCTAATGCGCAATTTTGCCACCGAAAGCGGTAAAAGTAAGGGACAGTTTTATACCCCTGCCGAAGTATCGCGCGTGTTGGCAAAAATTATCGGTATTGAAAAGGCGTCGTCTAAAAAAGACCCAACGGCATACGACCCCGCATGTGGAAGCGGCTCGCTGTTAATAAAAGTTGCCGACGAAGCCCCCTGCCGCATTGCAATTTCCGGACAGGAAAAAGAAATCACTACAGCCGGACTTGCCAAAATGAATTTTGTGTTACACAATCGCCCCGATGGAGATATAAGGACAGACAATACCTTTACGGTTCCACGATATTTTGAAACCACAGAAAAAACCGAACTAAAACTTTTCGATTATGTAGTGGCAAATCCGCCATTTTCACTTAAAAACTGGTCGAACGGTATTGTCGGAAAAGAATACGGAAGATTTGACGGCTATGATGCGATGCCACCCGAAAAAAACGGCGATTTCGCTTGGCTTTTACACATTATCAAATCAATGAAAAAAGACGGAAAGGCGGCAGTGATTTTGCCGCACGGCGTTCTGTTTCGCGGAAATGCGGAAGCCGCTATTCGTAAAAATATTATTGATAAAGGTTACATCAAAGGAATTATCGGACTTCCTGCCAATCTCTTTTACGGAACGGGTATTCCTGCATGTATCATTGTGTTGGACAAAGAAAAGCACAAAGGGCGTAAAAATATCTTTATGATTGATGCAAGCCGCGATTTTGTGAAGGACGGCAACAAAAACCGTCTTCGTGAACGTGATATTTACAAAATTGTTACCACTTTCAACAAAGAAATAGAAGAGACGGGCTATTCGCGAGTGGTAACGCTTGACGAAATAAAATCCAAAAATGAATACAACCTTAACATTCCCCGCTATATTGACAGTGGCGTAAAAGAAGATTTACAGGATATTGCCGCTCATCTTCGCGGCGGAATACCTGCGTTAGATGTGGACGGACTGGAAAAATATTGGAACGAGTTTGCCGGACTGAAAGAAAAACTTTTTGCCCCAAAACGAAAAGGATATTACAAATTGATTGTAGAAAAAGATACCGTGCGCGATACTGTTTACACTGACAGCGCCTTTGAAAACTACGGCAAAAAGGTAGAAAAAGCATATCTGAATTGGCAAAAAGCAGCCGATAAACTGTTGTTTAACCTCAACAAAGAAACCAATCCAAAAACGTTAATTGTTACAATAGCCGAAAAAATTATTGCCGAGTTTGAAAACGTGAAACTTATTGATAAACACGATGTTTACGAGGTTTTGTTATCCTATTGGCAAACGGTTATGGCTGACGATGTTTTTCTTGTGAAATACGATGGCTACGAAGCGGGAAATGAGATAGAGCCAATAAAGGAAGTGGTTAAAGCGGGCAAAAACAAAGGGACAGAAAAAATTGTTGGCTGGGAAGGGAAAATTATCCCCAAAGCATTGATTATTTCATTATTTTTTGCCGAAGAAAAATTTAATATTGTTCAGGCACAAAGGTTTATTGACGAAGCGCAAAGCCGTTTGGACGAGTTCGCCGAACAGGATAGTGAAGACGAGGAAGATACTGTACAGACGCGGCATGCCACGTCTCTACGAAAAGAACTTTCGGAAAAAGCAAAAATTGTGAAGGAACTATCGCAACAATTAGACGAGAGAGCAAAAGCGAAATATGCAGAACTTACTATTGACCAAATCAAGGACTTACTCGTCAACCACAAATGGCACACACAAATTTACGAAGGCATATACGCCCTCTACAAAACCGTTAGCCAACGCATAACCGAGCGTATTGTGGAAATTGCCGAGCGTTACGAAAATACGTTGCCCGAACTCGAAAATGTTGTTGCAGAGTACGAAACAAAAGTGAAAAATCATTTGGAAAAAATGAGATTTACAATTTAAACGTCAAGATATGAATGAATTAGATAAAACAAGTAGTTCTGTTTACAATCAGATAAAAGAAATATTAGTTTCGGCGCGGACAAAAGCATATTCAGCCGTCAATTTTGCCATGGTAGAAGCCTATTGGTTGATTGGCAAGCAAATTGTTGAAGTGCAGGGAAACAGCGAGCGCGCCGAATATGGAACACAATTGTTGAAGTACCTTTCCGAAAGGCTTACTCAAGAGTTTGGAAAGGGGTTTGATGGAAGTAATTTGCGGTTAATCAGGCAGTTTTATTTAAAGTTTCCAATTTGTGACGCACTGCGTCACGAATTGAGTTGGACGCATTATCGCCTGATAATGAAAGTAGAAAACGAAACAGCGCGGAACTTTTACATTGACGAATGTATAAAATCAAATTGGAGTACTCGACAACTTGAGCGGCAAATCAATACTCATTTCTATGAAAGGTTATTGTCAAGCCAAAACAAGGAAGCGGTAGCCGCCGAAATACAGACAACTGCCCCAGCCCCTCAACCCAAAGATTTTATCAAAAATCCGGTTGTTTTGGAATTTTTGGGCATAAAACCCTCCTCCGATTTATATGAAAAAGACTTGGAAACGGCAATAATCAATCGTTTGCAAGGATTTTTACTTGAAATGGGGCGAGGATTTTCCTTTGTTGCCCGTCAAAAACGCTTTTCTTTCGATGGACGCGATTTTTATGTCGATTTGGTTTTTTATCATTATATTTTGAAATGTTTTGTGCTTATTGACCTGAAAATTGATGACTTAACGCATCAGGATATAGGACAGATGCAAATGTACGTCAATTACTATACCCGCGAAATGATGAACGATGGCGACAGTCCGCCCGTTGGCATTATCCTCTGCGCCGACAAAAGCGAAGCAATTGTGCGATACACGCTACCCGAAGACAATAAACAGATTTTCGCTTCCAAATACATGCTATACATGCCAACGGAAGAGGAACTTAAAAAAGAACTGAAAAATGCAATGAGAGAAAATAATACATCAAAATAAATGAGCGATAAAGAATATAAGACAATCATAGCCGATATTCAGGCTTCTCCCAAAGAGTGCGAATGGATAGAAATAAAGGAAAACAACGCGAATCCCGAAGAAATTGGCGAGTATGTTTCCGCATTGGCTAATGGCGCTGCTTACATGGGGCAATCGAAGGGTTATTTGGTTTTTGGAATGAATGACAAAACGTACGCTATCGTTGGAACAACCTACCGACCGAAAGATGAAAAGATTGGCAATCAGGAAATTGAAAATTGGATTGCTACTCAACTGTCGCCCCGTATTGATTTTGTGATTCACGAAACAACGGTAAACGAAAAACGCATAGCGATGTTTATCGTTGATTCGGCAGGAAATACGCCCGTAAAATTCAAAGGTACGGCATGGATTAGAGTTGGTTCGTATAAGAAAAAACTTGCCGACCACCCCGAACGCGAGCGAAAAATATGGCAAAACATGCACAACAGCACATTCGAAAACAGACTTGCTCTCATGGGTATTTCGGCAGACGAAGTGCTGACTGTAATTGACTATCCTTCCGTTTTTAGGTTACTGAAAATGCCTCTACCCGAAAACAAATCGGGCATTTTAGAAAAACTCACAGAGGAAAAAATCATTAACAAGCGAGCATCAAGTTACGATGTAACCAATCTTGGCGCTATACTTTTCGCATCAGACCTGAAACATTTCAGTACGCTGTCAAGAAAGGCGCCAAGGGTGATTTTCTACAGGGACAATAGTCGCATCAACGCCATCAAGGAACAAATTGATACAAGGGGTTATGCTGTTGGGTTTACAAATTTAGTTGACTATGTCAATGCGAGTTTGCCTGTAAATGAGCAAATTGAGAAAGCGCGAAGGGTTAATTTGCCAATGTATTCGTCTGTGGCAGTCCGCGAGTTTATAGCGAATGCGTTGATACATCAAGATTTTTATATTGGCGGAACGTCGCCAATGATTGAAATTTTTCGTACCCGTATAGAAATTACCAATCCGGGACAACCGTTGATTGATACGCTTCGGTTCATAGACCACAGCCCGCGTAGCCGCAACGAGCAACTTGCTTCCACGATGCGAAGGATGGATTTTTGCGAAGAACGCGGCAGCGGCGTTGACCGCGCAATAGAGCATTGCGAAGCGCTTCAACTGCCGGCGCCCGACTTTACGAAAGATGTTGATTACACGCGCGTTACGATGTCTGCTCGAAAAACATTGCGGCAAATGAACAGAGACGACAAAATAAGGGCATGTTATCAGCATTGCTGCTTGCAGTACGTGACAGGCGAAAAAATGACTAATGAAACGCTACGCAATCGGTTAGAAATTTCGCCGGAAAAATACCCTGTTGCTTCTCGAATTATAGCAGATACCGCTAATCAAGGCTATATAAAAAAGTTTAACGAGGAAAGTTCATCAAAAAAATATGCTCAATATATACCGATATGGGGTTAATCTTATGTGCTGGTTATGTAACTGAACGAAAATTTTTTGCTTGTAACTCGTTCATTGTCAAAGATTGTTTATGTGCTGGTTATGTAACTGAACGAAAAAAAAGAGTAAAAATGAAGATAAAAAGAATATTTTTGAGCGGCGAGTTTCCCCAGAGCAAAATCTTATGTAACGGACATGTAACTGAACGAAAATTTTTTGCTTGTAACTCGTTCATTATCAAAGATGGTTTATGTGCTGGTTATGTAACTGAACGAAAAAAAAGAGTAAAAATGAAGATAAAAAGAGTATTTTTGAGCGGCGAGTTTCCCAAGAGTAAAATCTTATGTGACGGACATGTGACTGAACGCGAATTTTTGATTGTAACTAATTGATTATCAAACATAGTTTATGTGACGGCAGAGTGACTGAACGAAAAAAAGAGTAAAAATGGCAGTAAAAAAAGGATATAAGCAAACGGAAATTGGAATTATCCCGGAGGAGTGGGAAGTGCGAAGTGTTGGAGAAATGACTTTGAAATTTTTAAATGGCGGCACTCCTCCTACAAATATTCCGATCTATTGGAATGGTAATATTCCCTGGATAACAGGGGCAGATTTTGAGAATCATAATATAAATAACATCAGACGATTTATAACAAAAGAAGCAGTCACTAATTCCTCTACTAATGTCGTTTTAAAAGGCAATCTTTTAATCGTAACAAGAACTGGAGTTGGGAAAATGGCAATTGCTACATTCGATATTGCAATAAGTCAAGATATCACAGGTGTCATTTTAAAAGAAAATATTAATCCTTTATATATATATCACTATTTGTCTCACAATTCTTCTCTTCTTACTTCATTAATTCAAGGAACTTCAATTGCAGGTATAACAAGAGAGGTTTTTGAGAAAATCCAAATCTTTATTCCAGCCGACAAGTCTGAACAATCCGCCATTGCCGCCGTCCTTTCCGATATAGACGAGTACATTTTTAGTTTAGAACGCCTCATCGCCAAGAAAAATGCCATAAAACAAGGTGCAATGCAAAATCTGCTTACTGGAAAAATAAGATTGAACGGATTTGAGGGGGAGTGGGTTGAGAAAAAGTTGGGGGAAATTTCAGATATTTGTACAGGAAAAAAGAATAATGAAGACAAAGTACAGAATGGAAAATATCCGTTTTTTGTGCGGTCGCAACAAGTTGAGAGGATAAATAGTTATGCTTTTGATGGTGAGGCTATTATTGTTCCTGGCGAAGGAAATATTGGCGAAATTTTTCATTATATAAATGGAAAGTTTGACTGGCATCAAAGGGTTTATAAAATAAGTGATTTTGATGTAAATTGCTTTGGAAAATATTTGTATTATTATGTAAAAGTCTTTTTTGGAAAATATGCTCTTATGAATACAGTTAAAGCAACTGTAGATTCTTTAAGGCTTCCAACATTTCAACATTTTGAAATTAAATATCCTCCAACCCTTGCCGAGCAAACCGCCATTGCCACAATCCTTTCCGACATGGACACAGAAATTGAGGCTTTGCAAGCAAAACTGAACAAAGCGAAACAAGTAAAACAGGGTGCGATGCAGCAGTTATTGACGGGAAAAATACGTCTAAACCTTGATTTACTTGATTAAAAGATTACCATGACTAAACAAAAAAAATATAAAAATAAGATCAGATGACATACGAAGATTTAACAAAGAAAATAATAGGTTGTGCGATGAAAGTACATAGCACATTAGGAAATGGTTTTCAAGAAGTTATTTACCAAAGAGCATTAGCCATTGAGTTGAAATTTGCCGGAATAGGTTTTGTCCGTGAACAAGAGATGAATATTTATTATCGTGAAGAACATATAGGCGTTCGCAGAGTTGATTTTTTTGTTGAAAACACTATAATGGTAGAGTTAAAGGCAGTTATCAGATTAGAGGATGTTCATTTGGCGCAAGCCATGAATTATTTGGAAGCCTATCAAATGGAAATAGGGCTGCTAATCAATTTTGGAGCAAGAAGTTTAGAATTTAAACGCGTCCATAACAACAAGTTGATAAACAAAAATCTAAAATCAAGTAAATCCTAAAATCAAGTAAATCATGGTTAAGACAATTTTCGAAAGCGAAAAAGCATTGCAAAACAGGACGATAGAGTTTTTTAAGAGCAAACTCGGTTATGTTTACATTGGTAACCTACAGGGTGAAGCCAATAGCAATGTTATACCCGAATTGCTCAAAAATTTTCTTACACATAAAATGTCGTGTAGCGAAGAAGTTGCCGATAAAGCAATACAGGAATTTTGCAAAAAGACAAACGCCTGCCCAAGCGCAGATAAACTTTATGCTGTCAATAAAGAGGTCTATTCCCTTCTGAAATACGGTATTAATGTAAACGATGAAGACGGTGTTCCGAAAACTATTTTTCCTGTTAATTGGGAAAAACCCGAAGAAAACCATTTTGCTATTGCCGAAGAAGTTACCGTTTTGCACGATTGCGAAAAACGTCCCGATTTGGTTGTTTATGTAAATGGAATAGCCTTTTCGGTTATAGAACTCAAAAAAAGTACTATTTCTGTTAGCAACGGAATACGCCAAAACATTACCAATCAGCGCGAAGGCTTTATTTATCCTTTCTTCACTACCGTACAAATAGTGGCGGCGGGCAACGACAGCGAAGGGCTTCGATACGGAGTGATTAACACCCCAGAAAAATATTATTTGGAATGGAAAAATTTTGACAAAACGTCTAACGTCAATGCAAAGGAAATCAATAATATATGTGCGCTTTTAGAAAACAATAAATTGGAATGGCAAACATACAGTATCTATGAAAAAACACGTTTTTTGGATATTATCCACAACTTTATCATTTTCGACAAGGGTATAAAAAAGATTTGCCGTCATAACCAATATTTTGGCGTTCTGGAGGCGCAGCAAAACATCATAAACCGCAAGGGCGGCATTATTTGGCACACGCAGGGCAGCGGAAAATCGCTCATCATGGCATGGCTGTCAAAATGGATTTTGTCATTGTCGCCTGCCCGCGCCAACGCTCGTGTGTTGATTATTACCGACCGCGAAGAATTAGACGAGCAAATAGAAAAAATTTACGGCGGAATAGACGAAAAAATATATCGCACAAAATCGTGCAAAGACCTGATTGAGAAACTTAACGCCCTCGACGAAAGGCTTATTTGTTCTTTGGTGCATAAATTCGGTCATAGAAACGCTGGCAGAGTAAAAACGGATAATTACGATGTCGAAGTTTATATAGCAGAACTAAAAAAGGCGTTGCCAAAGAATTTTACGGCAAAAGGCGATATATTTGTTTTTGTTGATGAATGTCACAGAACGCAATCGGGCAAACTTCACAAAGCAATGAAAGAGATTTTGCCCGACAGCGTTTTTATAGGTTTCACTGGAACGCCTCTATTAAAGGAAGATAAGAAAAAAAGCAGGGAAATTTTTGGCAATTATATCCATACCTATAAATTCAAAGAAGCCGTTGCGGATAACGTAATTTTGGATTTACGCTATGAAGCGCGGGATATTCCGCAGGAAATAACCAATCAGGAAAAAATTGACGAATGGTTTGAAGCCAAAACACGCGGACTGATGCCCAGAGCAAAAGCAAAACTCAAGCAACTTTGGGGCAACCTGAAAACGCTTTACAGCAGCAGAAGCCGATTGGAAAAAATTGCCTGCGATATAATATTTGATTTTAACACAAAATCGCGGCTCGAAAACGGCAACGGCAATGCTTTATTAGTTGCCGACGACATTCATTCCGCTTGCAAATACTATGAAATTTTCACTTCAAAAGGCTTCAATAAATGCGCTATAATCACTTCGTTCGACAGTTCGCAACATGCGTTACGCACCGAAAGCACAAGCGTTGACGAAAATAACGACAGTTGGGAAAAATATGAAGCATATCGTAAAATGCTCGGCGGACATGAGCGTGAAACTTTTGAAAAAGAGGCAAAACGTAAATTTGTGGAAGAGCCTGCAAATATGAAATTACTTATTGTGGTAGAAAAACTTCTAACCGGTTTTGATGCGCCGCCCTGCACTTACCTGTACATTGACAAGCCGATGAAAGACCATGCATTGTTTCAAGCGATTTGTCGCGTAAACCGTCTCGATGATGACACAAAGGAATTTGGTAACATTGTGGACTACAAACAATTATTTGATAATCTCACGAACGCTGTAAATCAATACGCCGGCACAAACAATTTTGACGCTTACGATTTAGAAGATATTGAGGGACTTATCAAAGACAGAATTGAAGAAGCAAAAGTTTATTTTGAAAAGACACTCGATGAGATTGAAGCGCTTTGCGAGGGCGTAAAACAGCCCAAAGGACGACTTGAATATCGTCAATATTTTTGTGGCGAAAACGGCGTTGATGTTGAAAAAGATGAAATTTTTGCCCGTATGCGCGAAAAACTATACAAACTTTCTGCGCGTCTTACAAGGGCATACGCCGAAATAAAACCCGATTTGCACGATGCCGGATACACAAAGGAGCAACAAACCGAACTCGAAGAGAAGGTAAAGTTTTATGTTGATTTGAGAGATGATATTGGCAGGGCAAGTGGCGATTTTATTGATTTTAAGGCATATCAACCCGGAATGCGCTTTTTGATTGACAACTATATCATTGCCGACGACAGTGAAAAATTGGGTATGTTCGATGATTTTACTGTGCTTGATTTTATTATGGCGCAGGAAGAAAATTTAAAAGACGACAACGATAAATCCGCACAAGAGGCTGCCGCAGAAGCGATTGAAAATAATATCCGCAAAAAAATCGTAGAACAGCATATCGTAAATCCTCTTTATTACGAAAAGATTTCTTGTATTTTGCAACGACTGATAAACGACCGCAAAAATGGTGTGATTGCCTATAAAGATTTGCTTGACAAATATTTGGACTTGCTAAAAAGAGCCGAAAAGCCCGAAGAAACAGAGGAATTTCCTTTGTCTGTCCGTCACAGCGCTGCAAAGAGAGCATTTTTCACACAGTTTGGGGAGGACGACGCTTTAGCCAATAAACTGTACAATGCCGTTGTGAGTAACAAACTCGATGATTTTAGAGGAAACATCGTCAAAATCAGAAGAATCAAGAAGGCTTTGTATGATGTGCTAAAAAATGAAAACGATGTAGAAAAAGCATACGAATTAGTAAATGTACAAAAAGAGTTTTGAATTAGTGATTAGTGGTTAGTGGTTAGTGGTTAGTTATTAGTGGTTAGTGGTGAATATTAATGTAATAGATAAATAATGAATATAACAATGAAAGATAGTATATTAAAGACAAAGAGTTTCAAATTTGCGGTGAGAATTGTAAATTTGTATAAGCATTTATGTAACGAAAATAAGGAATTTGTTTTGTCGAAACAGATTTTACGGAGTGGAACTTCACCCGGCGCAATGATACGCGAAGCAGAACACTCGGAAAGCAAGGCTGATTTTATTCACAAATTAGCAATTGCACAAAAAGAAATCAATGAAACCATTTATTGGCTCGAATTGTTGCATGCAACGGGATATATTTCAGACAAAGAATTTGAAAGTATTAATAACGATGCTGTTGAAATCATTAAAATGATAACAGCCTCCATCAAAACAGCAAAAAAAACAATAACTAATGGTTAGTGGTTAGTGACTAGTGGTTAATATTAACGTAATAAACAATGAATATAACAATGAAAGATAGTATATTAACAACAACAAGGGCTGTAGTTATGAATAACGATGCAAAATATTCTAACTGCGAGAAAGAATATTATGATTGGTGTTGTCTTAAAAGCCACAAAAATGCAAACGTCATCGCGGACTCGACCAGTAATTCTCTAATAATCAATACTATTTTTAAGGAGATTCTATCATATTTCGATAAATTTCAACCACTAATCCCACTAACCACTAACCATTAACCACTAACCACTAATTATGAGGATCCAGAATATAGAAATAGAGGTTATAAAAAAGCCGATTAAGAACATGCATCTCTCGGTGTTGCCGCCTAACGGGAGGGTACGAATTTCTGTTCCGCTTTCTGTCAGCGATGAAAATATTCGTCTTTTTGCGGCTTCAAAAATCAGTTGGATACGCGCACAGCAAAAGAAATTTGATGAACAGTTACGCCACAGTAAACGTGAATTTGTATCGGGCGAAACAATGTACATTTGGGGCAAACAATACTACTTGCAGGTTGAACACAGCGGCAAAAGCAACAATTTTGCGCTTGTTGGCGACAGGGCTATTTTAACTGTCAGAAAAGAGAGTACGGCGCAACAACGCGAAAATTACGTGAATGAAATTTTGCGAAAATACTTAAAAGACGAAATAACCCGCCTGCTTCCTGCTTGGGAACAAAAAACAGGATTGCAATGTAAAAAATGGATAGTCAAGTACATGAAAACCCGCTGGGGAACATACAGCGAAAAAAGCGATACGATTTCATTCAATTTGCAACTTGCCCGCAAACCTGTAGAGTGTTTGGAATTTATCATCGTGCATGAACTCGGACACACAAAATTTCGTAGTCATAGCGCGGATTTTATCGAATATATGGATGCATTTTTGCCTTATTGGAGAGAAACAAAAAATATGCTTAATGCATTGACTTTGGATTATATTGAATAATGATTGAGGATTAAACTTTTATGAAATCAATTTTTAAATACATAGCCTTTCAGTTTGGAAAACCAACAGGATGCGGGGGTAAAATTTCTACTTTCATTATGAATTGTCTAAATCAGAAATTGTACAATGCAGTTGCTAAAAACATTGATATTCAGGAAGATGATACAGTTTTAGAAATAGGCTTCGGAAATGGATATTTTATTCGCAGGTTGTCGAAAAAATGCCCTAAAATGATTTATGGAATAGATATTTCATTGGATATGTTGAAAATAGCATCACAAAAAAATAGAAAAAAAATAGAACACGGCAAAGTACGATTAGAGCGAGCGGATGTTAATGATTTACCGTTTGTTGATGCGTCTATTGACAAAGTTTTTACTATAAATACCATCTATTTTTGGAGCGATACTAATAGAGGTTTTGGGGAAGTAAAAAGGGTGCTGAAATCTGATGGAATATTCCTGAATGTCATCTATTTGAAGGAATGGTTAGATAAATTGCCGATTACAAAGTATGGATTTGCCAAATTTACCACCGAACAAATAGAGAAAACAACATCAGAAAACGGATTTGAAATCGAACGAATAATCGAAATTGAGCGTGGAAAATCTATTTGTGTGGTTGCAAAAAACAAAAAAATCGAAAAAAAGTTTGCAGTTTTAAAAAAAAGTATTATCTTTGCGCCATGAAAAGTGTAGTAGACATTTCATAATAATATTTAGTAATATATGGAGAATAATAATGTAAAATTAAGTTCAATCATCTGCGGATTGATGTTTTTGGCGGCAGGTGTGTTGCTGTTCGCCTTTGCTACAGACCCTCCCCTCCTGAATGAGAAGTATAAGGGCGTGATCTTTTCTTGGCGAATGTTGCCTGTTGCGATAGGTTTTGTGTTCCTGTTTTCGAGGCATAAATGGATTGCAGGCGTAATACTGATGTTGATAGGCGGGTTTTTACTGCTGCCTAAATTGGAAAATGTAGGTCTTGTAATCAATACTAATATTTTTTGGGCTATCGGGCTAATTGTTGTTGGTATCCTTGTAATTTGCAGGGCGTTAACAAAAAAACGGTTTTTCTACTGGCATGCCGAAATGTATAACGCCGGAAAAAAAAAATATTCGGATAAGTGCGAAAACAAAACGGAATATATTGACCGTGACCTTGTTTTTGGCGGGGGAAAGGAAAAATGGGACACAAATAATTTCAAGGGAGGCGAAATAAATTGTGTTTTCGGCGGCTTTGATTTAGACCTGTCTGATGCGCAGTTAGCAGAGGGAGTCAACCATTTGGAACTTAATTCTGTTTTTGGCGGCGTTGTTTTGTATGTCCCCATTGATTGGAATGTAGAAATACGCAAAACTCAAGTGTTTGGCGCTTTCGTGGATAATCGTCCCAAACCAAGCATAGATGTAGACAAAAGCAAAACTCTTGTTATTGAGGCAAATGCAGTTTTTGGCGGTGGCGAAATCAAATGCAAAGACAAATGAGAACAACGATATGCAACATAACCCAAATTGAAACGGATTTGGGAACGATGATTGCGGCTGCAACCGACAAAGGAATTTGTATGTTCGAGTATGTCGACTACAAACTGCTTGACCTGCAATTAAGACAGTTAGCCTTTTCATTCAAAACACCGCCTGTTCAAGGAGAAAATCCTCATTTTTACACATTGGAAAAGCAATTGAAAGAGTATTTTAAAGGAGAACGCAAGAGTTTTGACATTCCGTTAGATTTGGTAGGCACTGAATTTCAGAAGCAAGTGTGGCACAGTCTGTTGAAAATACCTTATGGCTGTACGACAACTTATGCAAGACAAGCCGAAGCAGTAGGAAAGCCATCTGCCGTAAGAGCCGTTGCAAACGCAAACGGTAAAAATAAAATATCCATTATCCTGCCTTGCCACAGAGTTATCGGTACAAATGGTACGCTTACAGGTTACGGAGGCGGAATTGAGAGAAAGAAAAAATTGTTGGAATTAGAAAAGAAAAATATGTAAAGGAAAAATGCCAACCAATGCTAATGTGTTGACATACAATAAAATCGAACTATTAAATAAAATTTAATAGTTCGATTTTACTACATTTTTTTCTAATATTTTATTAATATATGGAGAGCAACATCTTTTTTTGGGATTAAATTCTTTACATTTTCCAATAGTACAAGCGCTTGTCATATCTCTTATATCCTGTAAATTTTTGGCGCCATTTTTAATCGCTTCAAGTATAGTTTCCTTACTTACATTTGAACAATAGCACACTATTTCCATACCGCCCTTTTCACTTGCCGTTGCATTTTCATCCTTAACCGACAAATACCATTCTTCCGAAATCTTGTCCCACGTTGTACGAATTTTTCGGTCTTCAAAAATCTTTATTTCAGTGCCTTGCGTCATAACGATACAATTTTAAAATTTCTGCAAAATTAGATAAAATTATGTTTAATCCAAATAATTTGAGAAACGCCCCCTAATCAATACACCGGCAGTATTTCGGGCGCTCGCGCCATGAAGTCTCGTGGTCTTGCAACTTTTTCGCCGGAGTATGAAAAATGTCTAAAACTTGAATTTTTGGGAATATTCGGAAAATACGCAAATTGAACTTGAAGAGTATTGAATACTAAACGATTGTTTCTGACGCGCAAACCAATACCGAAAGATGAGTATAAATTATCCAATGTAACGGGCTCGTAGTGTCCGCCAAGCCAGCTAAAATAAGAAAAGGCGTACAATACAAATCGAAATCCGTAAATTTCGCGAGGCATGAAAACGTTCTGTTCTACGGAAAGATTGAATCGATGCCGTCCAAGTATAGAATCGTTGCGAAATCCGGGAATACCATAATCATCATCGATAACTAATTTGTCTTCTAACCAGTTGAACAACTGACTTGTATAACTTCCTTTAATAAATGTGCGTTGTCTAAGATTGCCTGTTATGTAAAGATTTGAAAAATAGTCCATTTCGATGTTTACAACCCCTTGGTCAGGTCCATTTCTAAAGAACGCGCCACATGAAACTGCACCCGAAATATAACCTACAAAAGGGACAAAATATCCTGATGAAAGAATTGTGCTAAAGTATGGTCGATTATGCCGTTCGCCATTTTCTATTCCGCCAATAACAGTAAAAAGATGCCCGTATGGAATATCTTCGGTGCGCCCGTAATTGTAGATTAGGCTTGCGTTATAGAAAGATTGTTGCGAAAATGACAGTGCCCCAAGATAAGTAGTTCGGTTTTGAAGCCGGTAATAGCGCATTTCAGATTCTTCAGGTCTATTCAAATAGCGAATATTATGAACTCCGGCTGAAATTTTAATATTTTTGCTTTGAACGTACCTACGGGTATTGTCAAGCAAAAATGAGCGTCCTAACCATGTTTCAAACTGATTGTAGCGAATATTTACAGGAGTAGTTGGCGTTATGCCGCCTCTGTATTCATAGTAACGCACAGGGGTTTGGACAGTGTAGTAGGATAGATGTCCGGCATATTTTGTAGTGGGCGAGTAAAATTCCCGATTCATATTGAAGCCTTTGCGCTGATTCTCAAATCTGTCAATATAATCAGCCTGAGCAGATATTAACGAGCGTCCGATATTTGACAAGCGCAACATACCCTGATAACCCATCATATTCTCTTTCCGTGTATCTATAAATGCGCCTGCCATCGTTTCAATTCCGAGTCCTACAATATTTTTATTTGTAACAGAAAAGTGCGCTCTGTTGTCAAAATTTGTGTCAAAACTTGCCGAGTATGGCAAATTGTCTTGCACAACAACCATCACTTCCACCGTATTTTCACAAACAGACACAACGCTAATGCGCGCGTCGCCTATATATGCAAGACTGCGTAGATATCGTTCAGAATATGACAATTTTATGCCATCCACGGCGTCGCCTTCTTTAAACAACAACGCATTGCGTATCACGAAATCGGTGGTATTGACATGCACGGCATTACCTAACCTGCCAGACCATCCCGGATAATGGTAGAAAGGCTCTGTAACCGACGTACCAAAAGGATTTAACCTGACAATATGTATTGATGCTATAGTCAATCCTTCGACGTTGTAAAAAATACTGCCGGGAGACATTATATTAAATGTATCTGCTTCCGATTCGCTCTTGGGTGGAATGATAATTATATTTTTTAGTTCGCGTATCCATCTTCGCGACGGAGTAATGTCATAAAAGTTTGTGTGAGAAACAGTATCGGATATAAGGGCTATTGAATCAAAGCTCCATGATACCAAAAAAGCCATAATCATCAGAAAACGCTTCAAATTCTATGTCTTTATTGTCATTAACACTTGTTTAATGGATTGGTATGTATTTTGCATGACAAAGTTCAGCAGATTTTGTGGAAACCATACCGCCTTAGTAATATTTTCAGCAACTTGCGGTTTCAACGTTTCATTGCCTTCGTACAGCATAGCATACCATACCGTATTCTTTAGTATATGTTTGCCGCCCTGATAATATGTGTGAAACGTTTGCGCCATTTCACCAACAATTTCGGGTGTTTGAACTAATCCACATTCCTCGACTACCTCGCGCAATGCAGCGCCGTGAAGCGACTCCTTATTTTCTACCTTTCCCTTAGGCAAATCCCATTTTCCGAGACGTTTTATCATAAGAACGCGTCCGTCAGGAAGCATCACCAAGCCTCCGGCGGCTTCTACAAATTTGAAATTTTTCTTAACGCAATACAACAATTCTTTAGGGTCGTTGTGATGTACGCTCAACTGCTCGTCTTGCGAATTTTCAAACTGTTTCAATCGTTTTGCCAACAATTGTTTATCCTCAAAAACGTATGCGTTTTGCTGGTCAGCCGGTACTTTCTTGTCGGTTAGAATAACAAAACGGTCTTCAAAAAAAATTTTTATGTCAGTATTTAACATCAATCCGTATTAAAAATATTTTCAAAGTGCAAAATTACAAAAAAAAAATAAAAATAATGATTTTTTTTTGCACAATTGAAAAAAAATGTATATCTTTGTACCGAAATTTTTATTAATTAATTTTAAAATTCGAATAGTAATGAAAAAGAATTTATTTACGTTTGTATGCGGCGTAGCGTTTGCCGCAACGCTCACAGCCGCCGACCCGCCAACGCCGCCGGTCATTATTGGTATTGAGCACGCATTGTCAGAAAAAATGCTCTCGCCCCAACAAAAAAAGTCAGTATTGTCTTTTTTTCAGAGGGATGTAAATGTTGCTGCCGTAGAATCTATTGATTTAGGCAATGGATTTTCTTTGATTAGCGATATCAGGGACTTATCGGGCTCATTGTTACAACTTAACGTGTCTGCTCAGAAATGGTCAGAGCTAACCTCTGTAAATTACTTTTTAACCCATTTGTCTGAGACTGTTAATCAGATTTATGGTATGATGAACGATGATTTTGATTTCATCTTCTTCGTTTTGGATGCTCCTATTGACGAACAGATTAAAAGCCAACTCGGTTTTTTGGGCTTAAATTCCAGAGTTAGCAATAACGTTCGTGGTCTTGGCGTAGGAACGCACGACTTTAGCGAAAAATGGGGTTCGCAAGGCAAATTGATGTCTGTAATTTATTTGCCTTACTACGACGCCTTGTCAGCCGGTCCTGCGTTACACGAAATGCTTCACACGTGGGGCACGTTCATTTGTCCTACTTTTGATACAGGAACAAGTCTATACTTGGGACACTGGGGTATCAGCAGCGCTAACGGACAAGCCGGCGGATTCAAATACCATCGGGTTGTAGAAGAAAATTACGGCGGTGAGGAAGGAAAAACTCTGTATCAGGCAAGTCGCAGTCCGGAAACAAATCGCGACGGCTCGTTCAAAAACGGAGGCTTTGGAATAAACGCCAACGATGGCAACGGCTCAAAATACTCTGACATAGAACTGTATTTGATGGGTTTAAAATCAGAAGATGAATTGCGAAACGCAAATTTCAGCCTTGATGTATTTAGCGGAAACGAATATGAGGCAGAAACCTTCGCCAATGGTTACTTCACGTCAAAATCTAAAAGAACTTACACCATAGATGATTTGATTGCGAGAAACGGAAAAAGAGTGCCGGATGCTTCAGACTCGCAAAAAGAATTTAAAGTGTTAACAGTAGTGATAAGCCCTGAAACTGCCGAAAAATCATACATGGTAGACATCATGCGCGATATCAACTGGCTTGCCGGCGAAGTTAACGACGCTACGCACCCGCATTTGTACAATTTCAGACAGGCAACCGAAAACAGAGGCTCGTTAGTAGCCAATAATTTAGTTGCAAGCTTGAAAACGCCAATTATACGGGAAGTTGAGGATGAAATGCCGGTTGAAGAGTCTAATGACGAGATTATTATTGCAGATTTGACGCTCCAGTCCAACGATACAGACAACAACGCAGAAGAAGATGAGATAGACGCATACGTATATCCCAACCCTACTGATGGAATGTTCACGCTCGAATATGAAACTCAAAATGAAAGTTACCTAATCACAATTACGGATTCAAGAGGTGTTATAGTTCTACGTCGTACTGCTAACGAGCCGTTAGTACAAATGACGCTTAGAGGAATGCCATCGGGTATGTATTTGTTGACTATTGAAGACGGCTCTACCGTAATTACAAAAAGAATCGTCAAAAATTGACATACATGAGCAGACTAAAAGGGATAGCTCCAAAAATAGGAATTCGACCAACGATAGACGGACGCCAGCTTGGCGTCCGCGAGTCGCTTGAGGAGCAGACTATGAACTTGGCTAAAAGCGTAGCCGCACTGTTGAGCGCTGAATTGCGACATGCCGATGGAACGCCGATAGAATGCGTCATCGCCGATGGAACGATAGGACGCGTTGCCGAAGCGGCAGCTTGTGCTGACAAATTTGAACGCGAAGGAGTTCAAGTTACTATTACCGTAACTCCGTGCTGGTGCTACGGAGGCGAAACAATCGACATGAATCCGCATACTGTAAAAGCAATATGGGGTTTCAACGGCACCGAACGTCCGGGAGCCGTGTATCTTGCCGCTGCGCTTGCCGGACACACACAAAAAGGATTGCCTGCATTTGGAATTTACGGGCGCGAAGTACAAGATGCCGGCGACAGCACAATTCCTGCCGATGTTAAGGAAAAATTATTGCGCTTTTCACGCGCCGCATTAGCGGTTGCATCAATGCGCGGAAAATCATATCTGTCAATCGGCTCGGTGTCGATGGGTATTGCCGGCTCGATGGTAAATCCGGACTTTTTTCAGGAATATCTTGGAATGCGTTGTGAATACGTTGATATGGCTGAAATTATACGACGCGTGAACGAAGAAATTTATGACAAAAATGAATTTGCAAAAGCGTTAGAATGGACAAGAAAAAACTGTAAGGAAGCCGCAGACGCCAATAAACCCGAAAATCAAAAAACACGCGACGAAAAGGACGCTCTATGGGAATATGTAGTGAAAATGACTATCATCATACGCGATTTGATGATTGGCAACCCTAAACTGAAAGAATTGGGATTCAAAGAAGAAGCGTTAGGACACAATGCCATTGCATCAGGTTTTCAGGGGCAGCGTCAATGGACAGACCACATGCCAAATGGAGATTTTGCGGAAGCGATACTCAATTCGTCGTTCGATTGGAATGGTATCAGACAGGCGTTCGTTGTTGCCACAGAAAATGATTGTCTCAACGGCGTAGCAATGCTTTTTGGACATTTGCTTACATGCACGGCTCAAGTGTTTGCCGATGTACGTACCTACTGGAGTCCCGAAGCTGTGAAGAGAGTAACCGGAAAAAACTTGGAGGGGTTGGCTGCAAATGGAGTAATCCATCTGATAAATTCAGGGTCAGCTTCGTTGGACGGTAGCGGACAGCAATCTAAAGACGGCAAACCGGCTATGAAACCATATTGGGAAATTTGCGACAACGAAGCTAAAAAATGTCTTGACGCAACCGCATGGGTGCCGGCAAATCAGGAATATTTTCGAGGTGGGGGATATTCATCAAAGTTTTTATCAAAAGGCGGAATGCCAATTACAATGATAAGACTAAACCTCGTGAAGGGCTTAGGTCCGGTATTGCAACTTGCAGAAGGATGGAGCGTTGACCTGCAGGAAGATGTTCACAAAATTATCGACAACCGCACAGACCCCGGATGGCCCACAACATGGTTTGCTCCGCGTTTGACCGGTGAAGGCGCATTTAAAGACGTTTACTCTGTGATGAACAACTGGGGCGCAAATCATGGCTCGTTTAGTTACGGACATATTGGCGCAGACCTGATTACTTTAGCTTCGATATTACGTATACCTGTGTGTATGCACAATGTAGACGAAAAAGATATTTTCCGACCAAGCTCGTGGGCAGCCTTTGGCATGGATGCAGAAGGAGCGGACTATCGCGCTTGCCAAACATACGGCGCGTTGTATAAATAATTTTAATAACGGCTTAACGGAAATTAAAGAGTAGTAATACCGGGAAAGTTCCGTTCGGCGTTTAGTGTTGTTGCGGCTGCCACCTCTTCGGGAGACATCTGCTTTAGCTCGGCTATCTTTTCAACTATAACCTTTGTATATGAACTTTCGTTCCTCTTTCCTCTATGTGGCGTCGGTGGTAGATAGGGTGCGTCTGTTTCTGTCAAAATGTGCTCAATACCTATCTGCTGGACAACAGTAGCCATTTCGGCGTTATTGTAGGTAACAACTCCACCTATACCCAAAGTAAAACCAAGCGCGATAACTTCTTGCGCTTGCCGCAAATTACCAGGGAAACAGTGAAACACTCCGCTCAACGCGCCGTCTTGCTGTTTCTTGAGGATGTTGATAATCTCGTTGTACGATTTTCGACAATGAATAGATAGAGGAAGTTTGTGTTTTTTTGCCCAGCCTATATGTATGTAAAACGATTCAATCTGCTGCTCAAGAAATTGTTTGTCCCAATACAAATCAATGCCTGTTTCGCCTATAGCTATAATTTTAGGATTATTTAAGCCTGATTCAATGATTTCCAACTTTTTTTCAAAATCTGCGTCAACGGCAGTTGGGTGAAGTCCAACCATTGGAAAGCAATGTCCGGTATACGTGTCGCATACTTCAAACATAGGTTGCAATGATTGTACGTCAATATTCGGCAACAACATCCTTTCAACGCCACATTCTATTGCTCTCGCTACAGTGGCGTCGCGGTCGTTGTCAAATCTAACGTCGTACAGATGAGAATGTGTGTCTACCATGAGATATTATGACCAGAGTTTTCCAAGTTCGTCCAAACTTATTTTCTCCTCATATATTGCTTTCCCCGTTATTACGGCAGGAACGCCTATTTTTTGCAGTTCAAAAATATCTTTCATGCAACTTATTCCGCCGCTTGCAATCAGGTAAAGTTCGGGGAACAGTTTTAGCAAGCTTTTGTACAGTGTTATAGCCGGACCTTGCATCATTCCATCGCTATCTATATCTGTGCAAATAACTTTAATAACGCCTTTTTCTTGATAATCAGAAATAAACGAAATCAAATCAAGCGATGTTGCCTCCGTCCATCCGCTTACAGCAATTATTCCGTCTTTTGCATCGGCTCCGAGTATTATTTTGTCAGCTCCGTAGTCATCTATCCATTTCAAAAATGTATCGGGATTTTTCACCGCAATACTTCCGCCAGTAACCATAGCAGCTCCGTTATCAAAAGCTATACGCAAGTCGGCATCAGATTTTATTCCGCCTCCAAAATCGATAACAAGCGATGTTTTAGTAGCAATTTCACGTAATATTTGGTGATTTACAATATGTTGCGCTTTTGCTCCGTCAAGGTCAACTAAATGCAATCTTCGAATACCTGCCGCTTCGAAACTTTTAGCTACATCAAGTGGATTTTCGCTGTATATCTTTGTTTTTGAATAATCGCCCTTAGTAAGTCTCACACACTTACCGTCTAACAGGTCAATTGCAGGAATTATTTCCATTTTTTTTTTTGACATTATATTATAGATAATTAACGACTTTTATCTGGCGCTGCCGGAATTGGCGGTATTGGGACAAAATCTTTTAGTTTTTCAAGAATAACCTCAATTGCTTTGTTAAGCTGGTCGTCAATACCTGCTAATTCACGTGCAGGGTCGTTGTCTATAACTATATCGGGGTCTACTCCGTATCCTTCAATAATCCATTCGCCGGTATCGGAGGAATAAGTTCCATATTCGGGCTTTCGCAAGTCTGTTCCATCTATGAAGGGAAGAGAGCCGCGAATACCGATAACTCCGCCCCAGCTGCGCGTGCCAATAACAGTTCCCAATCCGTGTTTTTGGAATCCGTAGGGGAACAAGTCTCCGTCTGAAGCAGAATATTTGTTTATCAACACTACTTTAGGTCCTAACATCATTTGAGCCGGAGTTTGTCCGGGTATTTGCACATTTCTGGCAACGTTGGCTCGTTGTATTTCGCGTTGCAGCCTTTCGAGTATCATAGGCGACACGTTGCCGCCGCCATTACCTCGGTCGTCAATTATTAGCGCTTTTTTGTTGAGTTGTGGATAAAAATGTTTAACAAATTCGTTGAGACCATCGGCGCCCATATCGGGAATGTGGATATATCCAACTTGTCCATTTGTTGCCTCATCTACTTTGCGAATATTACGCTGTACCCAATTATAGTAGTAAAGACCCGATTCGTTTGCCACAGGTATAACAATTACTTTCCTACTGCCGGTTAAAACCGGTCTGCTGTTGAGTTGCAGTTCAACCTGACGGTCTGCCATTCCGACAAGAAGTTCATAAATGTCATCAACATTTTCCAGCGACTGTCCGTTAACAGCAGTAATATATTCGCCTTCTTTAGCATTAACGCCCATTTCTGTCAATGGCGACCTTAAATCACTGTTCCAGTTAGCACCTTCCAAAATATTATCAATTCTAAAAAAGCCTGATGTTGCATCTTTGCTGATTTTTGCACCAAGCAGTCCCTGCTGAATTCGTCTTGGCAGTACACGGTCGCCTCCGTTGATGTAAGCGTGACCGGCGTTGAGTTCACCAATCATTTCGCCTATCAGATAATTGACATCGTCTTTGGTGCGCGCGTATGGCAACAGCGCTGCATATTTTTCGCGCATAGCAGCCCAATCAACGCCGTGCATATTGCTTACGTAGAAAAAGTCTCGCATCTGACGCCAACATTCGTCAAAGATTTGTTTCCATTCTGCCTGTTTGTCTATATTTACGGTTAAACCGCTGAAGTCTACCGCATTATCATCAAGACTAATTCTGCCGTTTGGGGTGTCGATTACGTAATAATTGTTGCCTCTGCGAACTAACATTTTTGAGCCTGTTGCTGAGAGCGAAAAATTTAAGCCTGTCCCTAATTCTGTTTCTCTGCGTCGTTCAAGGTCATACATGTAGACGTTATTGCCTCGTTGAAAATACAGTTTGTTGTTGTTATGATGCAGATTTCTGTAGCGGTCTACCGGTACCGGCAATGCGAATATTCGTCCGACAAGTCCTGTAGTGTCTATTTTTGTCGGAGAATTTGAAGCGGTTGAAGCCGATGATGCCGTTTCCTGCGTTACATTTGCCTCGTAATTTACCGGAGCAAACGGACTTGGCGCATCGGCAGAGAGTGTCACAGCATAAATTCTATTTTGCCTTTGGTACGCGTAATTCCATTCAACGCTGCTGTATATAGGCGTAAAATCGCGGTCTGACACAAAGAACAGATATTTGCCGTCTCTACTGAACGTTGGCGAATTAGCGCTGTACCAAACGTCTGTTACGTTAGTTCTCCGTTTGTTTTCGGTATTGTAGATTACTACTCTACTAAAACGGTTTGGCGCCTGTTCAACAAAAACTATCCATTTGCTGCATGGCGCCCATCCGAACTCAGAAAATTCCCAACGTAGCGATTGTTCGACTAATGTAATATCCTTAGTGTTAATGTCTATATATTGCAGACGCATTTTTTTGTCGTTCCACAGAATTTTTCTACTGTCAGGCGACCATTCTATTTCGAATTTGTATGTATCAGCTCCTGTTGTTAGCTGTATTGCCGGCTCGGAACCATCCTGTTTTTGAATGTATATTTCAAACTCGCCGCTACTGTCGCTAATATAGGCAATCCATTGTCCATCCGGCGACCAGCGTGTGTTTCTATCGTGCGCACCGGGACTTTTAGTGAGGTTTCGCGTTATACCTGTTTTTACCGGAACGGTAAATACATCTCCGCGCGCACTCATCACTAATCTTATACCGTCGGGCGAAACGTCTACTGTTCGCGCCTCACGCGACACGTCTCTATATTCGTTGCGTCCCGCAAAACCATCGTCAAGAACTTGAACATTGATTTTTTGTGTTCTGCGCGTTGTTACATCTAAGCTGTAGATATCGCCGCCATTTTCATAGACAATCATTTTGTCTCCCGCTGATGGAAATTTTACGCAAAATTCTGTATGATTGGTCACTTTAGTTGTTTGACGCGTTTGCGCGTTGTAAACAAAAATATTTGCAGTTCGGTCGCGCTCAGACACAAAAAATATGTCGTCGCCATACCACATCGGGAAAATGTTTTGCGCCGGATTGTTGGTTATATTTGTTGTCGTTTTTGTTTCGAAGTCGTGAATCCAAATATCATCTGCCATTCCGCCTTGATAGAATTTCCATGTACGAAATTCGCGGAAAACGCGATTGTATGCTATTTGCTTGCCATCGGGTGAAAACGAGTGCCAGCCTCCTTCGGGCAAAGGCAATTGTGTAGACATTCCGCCGGTTGCGGGCACGCTAAATAATTGTCCTACAAAGGCATTGAAGGATATTTTTCGCGAACGGTATATAACATTTTTGCCGTCTAGCGACCATCCCATCACGATATTGTTCGGTCCCATTCGGTCAGAAACATCATCTCTACTAAGGGTTGCCGTATGCGTCAAACGTTTTGGCTCTCCTCCTTGTGCCGGCATTACATACACTTCGGTATTTCCATCATAATTTGCCGTGAAGGCTATTTGTGAGCCGTCGGGCGAAAATCTTGCGAACATTTCAAAACCGGGTGCATTAGTGAGTTTACGGGCTACTCCACCGTTTAAATTCACTGTATACAAGTCGCCGCCATAAGTGAAAACCAGTTGGTTGCCATGTGCGGCAGGGAAACGCAGTAAGCGCGTATTTTCTTGGGCAACAAGCGTTTTCATTCCCAAGAATAGAAAAATCATTAAAAAGTATTTTGTCATTATATTTTTATTTTAGAATCACTGTTCAAAAAAGAAGTCCTTCAACTCGTTCAGGTCGTCGGCTGTTAAGCTTGAATTACCATCAAAGAAATCGTTAATAGCTTTTAAAAATTCGTCAAAAGATATGAATCCGTCGTTGTTTACGTCAGTAGAATGAAATTTTGCCGGTAGAGGCACATTAGAGCGACGCGGTATGTTTTGCGCTCTTTGCGTCAATAGGAAAGATTCTACTTCGCTTCTGCGGATTGACTGCATATTTAGACTTTCGATAATAGCTTCTTCGGTCATTTCTACTCCGCGGTCGTCAACAATAGCTCCCGGGCGCGAATTAGGTTCGTCGTCCATGTGGTCGGGAATTCCGTCACCGTCGCTATCAACGGGGCAACCGTCTTCGTCAACTTCTAAATCCCATGGTGTGTCGGGGCATAAGTCATGCCAGTCAGGCACAAAGTCTCCATCTGTGTCTTCCATAGTTATCATGATATCCATTGAAGAATCTGCAAGGTCCATAAAAACTTCGTTAGCTCTTCTGGTTGTTGGGTCGGAAAAGATATCAAAGTGGAGAGCAACGTATGTGAACGAGAACAGGCTATAGCTGTTTTTACCTTTATAGTTGGGGTTATTTGATGTTGACGACATGTCGTCGAGCAGGTCGTTAAAGAGAAAACGAAAAGATGTTGCAGCTCTCAGGCTCACACGTTGCGACAAATTGAAATCAACGCCAATGTCAACGGGAAGCGCAAAAGTGAATTTACTGTAGTTTGGATTACTAAATTGGTTTCTGTTTAAAGTTCTAACATCGGTATTGTATAAGTAGTTTCTGTTAATTATGTTTGCTGTAAACAAATTTTCAGAACTCTGTACTCTGTCTCTAATAGTTCCATCTGTCCAGAAATGGTACCCAACATCATTGATAATCCGGTCGTCTGTCTGCGTGTCAAATTGCAAAAAATCAAAACCTAATGAAATGAATGGCTCAAAAAATTTTCCGGTAATCATAGGTTTGAAACTGTAAGTGATACCAACTCCGAAGCTTACTATTTGCGACGAGAAGTTAAGGTTCCTGTAGTTTAATTTTTCAAAATCCTCTGGTTGTCCTCCCGCAATGTCGCTCATTTGTGGCACATAACGCTGTGTGCCTGAGATATTTCCCATCAATCCATAAATATTTGCGCGCACAAACTGTCGGTCTTTTTGTTGTGTCAAAAACATTGACACGTTTACGTGAACTCCGGGTCGGGTTGTAAAACTGTTAACACTTGCTCCATTTAAAGAATTTTTTAGATTGCCGTGATAGTTAAAAAAACCTAAACCGACGCCTATAACGGGCATGTACACCGGATTTTCGGTTTCAACTAATCTGTTCAACCATGCCTCTAATTCCTCAGCTGTCCACTGTGAGTAGGTCGGCAGCACGAATATACTGATAACAGCTGTTATTGATATTATGTATTTGTTAAATTTTTTCATAAAATTACTTTACCCATGTTTGATTTAACGCCATTAAGGCATCCTGAACGGTTATGCGTCTACCGTCATTGTATGCTACAACGAAGGGGTCTTCAATGTTGGTGGTATTGTTTATATTTACTCTCAAATCTCTCGCATCTCTGTATTGTGACAGCGGACCAACGGTATATTTAAACCATCCTTCATGGTTTTCCCACATCACATCCTGCGTTACTCTATGACCTCTAAAATATACGGGAACGTTTACGGGGTTGCGTCCCGCAGCAATTTGAACACGATAGTATATTCCTTCCTGAGGCTGCAATCTGAATCTTTCATTGTTAGGCGGCGCAACTTGCTGTCGATTTGGTGGTGAAGGTTGCACGTTGGTAGGACTTGAGGGAGGTTGCACGGTTGAAGGTCTTTGTGTTTGATTGTTATTAGCAATATTATTAGGCTGATTGCCGTTCTGACTTGGCGATGTTGGTGTATTATTGCTTGCAATAAATTGACTTGGCGCCGATGCTCTAACATTAACATCTCTCAGCAAGGCGTCAACTTGCGTTCTGCTCATTCCTGCCAACGCTTCAGAACGTTCTATGATTTCAATTTCAAAAGTTCTGTCGGTAATCATAAATGCAAAAGTTCCGGAAATATTTGTCGGACTTTGTTGTCCGTCATTAGGAATCAATCTGTAGGAAATGGTAAAATACGATTCGAGCGGTAAGTTTTGCCAATTGATAACTGCCTGTTGATTTCTGAATTGGAATATTCCACCCTTGCTGTCAAGATTTACGGCGGTAAAGCCGTCGGGTATTGTTTCCTCTATTTTTGCATAACTTCTGGCTGCGTCGCGGTTTATTAAAAGAGTTACAAGATAAAACCGCTCATCTTCAATCCATACAGGACGTTGTCTGAATGCAATTGTTGAGCCTGAGCCAAGCGCTTCCGATTCTATGCTTGCTATTCTGGCAAAATCATTTACATCTATCTGATTTTCAAGGCTAACTCTGGGTGATGGAGTGATAGATAGATTATTTGAACCCGCGCTTGCCATTCTTGGTCCATTGTTTTCGATGAAGTAAAATTCACCGCCCAAACTTACATCTCCCTTTAATCGCTCGTTCGCGGTTATTACGTAGGAAATGTTTATTTCATCGTGCGCGGGCAAGCCAATCCAGACCAATTGAAGTTTTTGGTCTTGAAAATTAAAAATTGCGTTAGCAGAATTACCCGACTTGACAGTAAACCCAGATGGAATTTGCTGTTCAAATCTGCCAAACCCCGTAACGTTACCCTTGTTGATAGTAACATTTACTGTTATTTCAGTTCCGGCTTCAATAACATCGGGAACACTCACCGATACTGTAACGCTCTGGAATATACGCAGAAACGATGTTATGATGACGAACAAAATACCTAAACCTGTCAATAATAAAAAACGATTCATAAGCGATACTTTTAAATGACGCGGCAAAATTACAAAAAATATTTAATATAAAAACAAATTTTTTTTTAAAAATTTGGACATAGTAAGTATTTAGTATAAAATTTGTTGATAATTTCTACGGCGCTATCGGCGTCATCGACAACCGAAAAGATGTCTAAGTCACTGACGCTTATGTATTCATGTTGTTCAAGCATCACATTTTTTATCCAATCTACTATACCGCTCCAAAATTTTTGTCCAACCAGCACGATTGGAAAATTTGCAATTTTTTGAGTTTGAATAAGTGTTAGCGCTTCAAAAAGTTCGTCCATTGTTCCGAATCCTCCCGGAAGAACGATAAATCCTTGCGCGTATTTAACAAACATTGTTTTTCTGACATAGAAATGGTCGAAATTAATAAGTTTATCTGCATCGATGAACACATTTGGTTGTTGCTCAAACGGCAATCTGATATTCAGACCTACCGAGCGCCCCTTTCCTTTCATTGCACCCAGATTTCCGGCTTCCATAATTCCCGGTCCTCCGCCCGTTATGACTCCGTAACCGCATTGCGTCAATTTGAACGCAATTTCTTCGGCAACCTTGTAATACGGATGGTCTGGGGAGGTTCGCGCCGAACCAAATATTGATACGCAGGGACCTATACGTCCCAATTTTTCAAAGCCCTCGACAAATTCAGCCATTATGCGAAACATTCGCCAGGAATCTTCTGTTTTTAGTTGTGTCCAACTTTTTTGGTTGAACGCGTCTTTTATCTTTTCTTCGTTTACGTTGCTCATAATATTTTTTTTTATTTATTTCTAAAGAATAGTTGTAGCGGCACTCCGGAAAAGTTAAAATTTTCACGAAGTTTTTTTTCTATGTAGCGTTTGTAGGGTTCGCGGATATATTGCGGCAGATTGCAGAAAAAAACAAACGACGGCGAATAGGTGGGCAATTGCGTCATATATTTGATTTTTATATATTTTCCTTTTACCGACGGCGGCTGATTTGCAGATATTACTTCCTGCATTACCTCGTTTAGCTGGTGTGTGGGAATGCGTTTATGCCGGTTTTGATACACTTCTATGGCGGTATCTAATACTTTGTGAAGTCGCTGTTTGTTTATTACCGAAGTAAAAAGAACAGGCACGTCAATAAATGGCGCAATACGCTCGTATATAGCGTTTTCATAGTGTTTGGAAGTATTAGTATCTTTTTCTATCAAATCCCATTTGTTTACCAAAATCACTACTCCCTTCCGGTTTTTTTGTATTAGCCTGAATATATTCATATCCTGAGCTTCAATACCTTGCGTTGCATCAATCATCAGGAGGCATACGTCTGAGTTTTCTATTGCTCTGACTGCGCGCATTACCGAGTAAAATTCGATGTCTTCGTTTACTTTGCTTTTTTTACGTAAACCGGCTGTATCAACAAGAAAAAACCTGTATCCGTATTTATTGTACAGTAAATCAACGGTATCGCGCGTTGTTCCTGCTATTGGCGTAACGATATGTCTATCTTCTCCTGCCAGAGCATTGATAAGCGATGATTTTCCGACGTTCGGACGTCCTACTATTGTTATGCGGGGAAGATTTTCGCTATTATCAATTGTTTGTTCGTTTGCCGGAAACTCACTAAGTATGGCGTCGAGCAAATCGCCTGTTCCGCTGCCGTTTATAGACGACACAGCGTAGTAGTCGCCTAATCCGAGACAGTAAAATTCTGCGGCATCGTACAGACGCTCGTTGTTGTCTACCTTGTTTACCACAAGAATAATTTTTTTTGTGGTGCGACGCAAAATTTCTGCAATTCCTTCTTCAAGGTCGGTTATTCCGCAAGTTACGTCTACCAAGAAAAGTATAAGGTCTGCCTCGTCTATTGCGAGCATAACCTGTTTTCTAATTTCCGCCTCGAAAATATCCTCAGAGTTTGTTACATAACCACCCGTATCTATTATCGAAAATTCCTGACCGTTCCACTCAACTTTTCCGTAGTGCCGGTCGCGAGTTACTCCTGCCTGCTCGTCTACAATAGCGTCTTTACTGCCTGTTAAGCGGTTAAACAATGTTGATTTTCCTACATTGGGTCTACCAATTATTGCCGCTATTTTTCCCATTTTATTTGCTAAGCTTTTTCTACTTGTGTAAAATTGAGTTCAAGAGGCGTTTGTCGACCAAAAATTTTAACCATTACTTTCAGTTTCTTTTGCTCGATGTTCACATCCTCAATTGTTCCTGTAAAACTGTTGAAAGGACCGTCTATAACCTTTATAATTTCTCCGATATAGAAGGCTACTTCGAGTTCTTCATCGCTTGCTGCTAATTCGTCTACTTTACCCAAAATTCTATTCACATCTGCCGGACGCATAGGTACGGGTATTTTTTTACGAGCGCCGCCAACTATTCGTTCTTCTTCAATGAATCCGGAAACGCCCGGAACATTACGAAGCATGTGAATCATTTCTCCGGTCATAGCCTCAGTTTCAACTAAGATGTAGCCGGGCAAAATTGTACGTTCCTTGCTGATTTTCTTTCCGCCTTTTATTTGGTATACTTTTTCGGTTGGGATAAGAACTTGAGGAATGTTTGTACGCCAGCCCATAGCTTTGATTTGGCTTTCGATGTATTCTACGGCAGTTTTTTCTTTGCCTCCCGCCGAACGCAGAACATACCATTTCCTTGCCGGCGTTGATATTGTCGTTGTTGTTGTTGTTGACTCGCTCATTTAGTTTTGATTAGAAAAAAGTTCGTAAAATTTGCCGAAAACTTGCTCAAACATAAAGTCCATCCCAAAAACGACAAGGGCTATGATCAACGATGCCACCATCACAACAATTGCGCTACTCTGAAGGTCAGCCCACGAGGGCCAGCTTACTTTGTGAATCAGTTCGTTATATGTTTCCTGAAGATAATTGCTTATTTTATTCATCCTATAGACTATATTATTTATGTTGCAGGAGTAGAGGGATTCGAACCCCCATCAACGGTTTTGGAGACCGCTATTCTACCCTTGAACTATACTCCTGTTTCACTGTGATTTTTGATTATAAAAAATTTTCATTTTTTCCTTATTTTTCGAAAAAATATCCATCCACAATCCGACTGATATCATTACAGCGCCTACTATTACAGCGCACAACGTTAAGTAACCTATGGTGTTTTGCAGCATCGCCAGGAGTATTCCAGATACGAACAGCACTGCCCCAATACCCGCCAGAAACTTTTTGTTATTCTTCGTTGTCGCGGCGTTTTCATTTGACCTCAAAAATCCCTTTTGCAACATTTTGTTTGTATGTCTTTCTGAAATAATCAAGGTTACGTATTAAATTTACTTTACCCGTAACCCTGATTTTTCAAAAATAAATAACAACAATCATTTCTATTCTACAATTTCAACTACCTGTCCGGCGCCTACAGTGCGACCGCCTTCGCGTATCGCAAAACGCAATCCCTTGTTTATCGCAACCGGATAAATAAGTTTTACCGTAATCGTTACGTTATCTCCGGGCATCACCATTTCGCGACCTTCCGGCAATGTTATCTCACCTGTTACGTCCAATGTGCGAACGTAGAATTGAGGACGATAGTTTTGATGGAAAGGAGTATGACGACCGCCTTCCTCTTTCTTCAACACATATATTTCAGCCTTGAAAACTGTGTGTGGTTTAATTGAACCCGGTTTTGCTATTACTTGTCCGCGTTTGATAGCTTTTTTGTCTATACCGCGCAATAACAGACCAACGTTATCTCCTGCTTCGCCTCTGTCAAGGATTTTGCGGAACATTTCAACACCTGTTACAACAGTTTTCAATTTTTCTGCGCCTAATCCGATGATTTCCATTTCATCTCCTGTATTCACAACGCCTGTTTCTATACGACCTGTGGCAACAGTGCCGCGTCCGGTGATTGAGAATACGTCTTCAACGGGTAGCAGAAATGGTTTTTCGTTATCTCGTGGAGGTATGTCGATGTATGAATCAACCGCGTCCATAAGTTCCATTATTTTTTCTACCCATTTGGGGTCGTTGTTCAAGCCTCCTAGCGCTGAGCCGCGAATAACCGGAACATTGTCGCCGTCGAATTGGTAGAAGCTCAATAGTTCACGCATTTCCAATTCTACGAGTTCTAGCATTTCATCGTCTTCTACAAGGTCTACCTTGTTCATAAAAACGACAATTTTAGGGACGTTTACCTGACGCGCTAATAGGATATGTTCGCGTGTTTGCGGCATAGGTCCATCGGTAGCGGCAACTACTATTATTGCTCCGTCCATTTGGGCTGCGCCTGTAACCATGTTTTTCACATAGTCGGCGTGACCGGGACAGTCAACGTGTGCATAGTGTCTACTGGCTGTCTGATATTCAACGTGCGAGGTATTGATAGTTATACCCCTTTCTTTTTCTTCGGGAGCATTGTCGATTGAATCGAAAGAACGTATTTCAGAAAGCCCTTTTGATGCTAAAACTTGCGTGATAGCTGCCGTCAGAGTTGTCTTACCGTGGTCTACGTGGCCTATAGTTCCTACGTTTACGTGCGGTTTTGACCTGTCAAATTTTGCTTTTGCCATGTTTTCAAAATTATTTATAAAAAATTAATACAATTTACATTTTATATATTCAGAGCCAATGATGAGAATTGAACTCATGACCTCTTCCTTACCAAGGAAGTGCTCTACCCCTGAGCTACATTGGCGGCGCCTGAATTGAGCGGGAGACGAGGCTCGAACCCGCGACCCTAACCTTGGAAGGGTTATGCTCTACCAACTGAGCTACTCCCGCTTATTATTCACGCCTTAGTGGGGAGAGGAGGATTCGAACCTCCGAAGTCGAAAGACAACAGATTTACAGTCTGCCCCATTTGGCCGCTCTGGAATCTCCCCTGTCTATTTAGATTTAGTTTTGGAACTAAATCTAAGAAAAAATCAAAAATTCAGAGCCGATGGAGGGATTCGAACCCCCGACCAGCTGATTACAAATCAGCTGCTCTGGCCAACTGAGCTACATCGGCAACGTCTTTTTTAAAATTTGTAAATAAAACCAGGCGGCAAAGGTACGTACTTTTTTTTACATGGCAAAATATTTTATAAAAAAAAGTAAAAAAAGTTTTCAACATTTTATAAAATTGTCCAATCTGTCCCGTCTTTACGGTCTTTTATTTCGATGCCAAGTTCGTTGAGCATGGCGCGTATTCTGTCTGAAGTGGCGAAATCCTTGTTAATCTTGGATTGTTGACGTATTTCAAGAATTTGGTTAACTAATCCGCCGACTAAATCATCATTGCTGTTTTGATTTTTTTCTTTCCTTAATCCAAGTATTTCAAAAGCAAAGGTGTGGTAGCAATTTTTTAAAGCGTTCAAATCGACTTCCGAGAGTTTTTCCTTGTTGTCGTGAACTAAATTGATAATACGCAGTCCTTCAAACAGATGTGCAATTACCATAGGGCTATTCAGGTCATCGTTCAAGGCGTTGTAGCATTTTTCCTGTATGTTGTCAAGGTCGATTGTGCTTTTTTCTGCCGGTTTGAGTTTGTCTAACGTTTGTATTCCTGTCATCAGCCTTTGCAGTCCTTTTTCTGAGGCTTGCAGCGCTTCGTTGCCGAAATCGACTGTGCTTCTATAGTGCGCTTGTAGAATGAAAAATCGTATTGTCATTGGGTCGTAGGCTTTTTTGAGTCCTTGGTGTTCACCTGTAAAAAAATTGTTTAATGTGATGAAATTTCCAAGTGATTTACCCATTTTTTGTCCGCCAATTGTAACCATATTGTTGTGCATCCAGTATTTAACCGATTCGTTTCCAAGCGCGGCAATTGACTGTGCTACCTCACATTCATGATGCGGGAACAGTAAGTCCATTCCTCCGCCGTGAATGTCAAACTTTTCTCCGAGATATCTGGCGCTCATAGCAGTACATTCTATGTGCCATCCCGGGAAACCGTCGCTCCATGGCGATTTCCAACGCATAATATGTTCGGGCGAAGCCTTTTTCCACAGCGCAAAATCGAGCGGGAAGCGTTTTTCACTTTGTCCGTCTAATTCACGTGTTTGTGTGTCAAGCTCTTCGAGTACGCGCCCCGATAGTTGTCCGTAAGGATGAACTTTAGCGTATTTTTCGAGGTCAAAATAAACTGAGCCAGAACTTTCGTATGCATATCCTGCATCTATAATTTTTTGAATAATTTCTATTTGCTCAATTATATGCCCCGATGCGCGCGGCTCTATACTTGGCGACAACACATTGAGTTGCTCCATGTTACGATGGTATCGATTTGTAAAGTGTTGAACTACCTCCATTGGCTCCAACTGTTCAACTCGGGCTTTTTTAGCTATTTTATCTTCGCCTTCGTCGGCGTCGTTTTCTAGATGTCCTACATCTGTGATGTTTCGCACATAACGCACCTTGTAGCCAAGATGTTTTAAATATCTGAACAACAGGTCGAACGTAATTGCCGGACGTGCATGACCTAAATGTGCATCGCCATAAACTGTAGGACCACAGACGTATAAGCCTACGTGTGGTGGTGTCAGCGGCTCAAATTTTTCTTTTTTTCGCGTCAAGCTGTTGTATACATATAATATATGTTCCATTTTTTTGTGTATTTTTGTTTATTCAAAAAGCTCGTTTAGCGTGGCATCTATTCTATTTACGACTATTTGCAGGTGTTCAGGGTTGTCTTCGAAGTGAATTTCGTCAACATCGATTATCAATATTTTACCTAACGAATAGTTTGCTATCCATCTCTCATACCGCTCGTTAAGCCTGTTTAAATAGTCTAATCTTATTGAATTTTCGTATGGTCGTCCTCTTTTGTGAATTTGTTTTACAAGCGTAGATACTGACGCTCGCAGGTAAATCATCATGTCCGGCGGACTTAACAAGGAGGTCATACGGTCAAACAGCGCACGATAAGTAGTATAGTCGCGTTGGCTCATTAAGCCCATAGAATGAAGGTTTGCCGCAAAAATATGAGCGTCTTCGTAAATTGTACGGTCTTGCACTACTGTTTTTCCCGATTTTCTGATTTCCTGTATATGCCCGAAACGCTCGTTGAGAAAATATATTTGCAGATTGAACGACCAATACAGCATATCGCTATAAAAATCATCTAAATAAGGGTTGTTGTCGGCATTTTCGTAATGCGCGTTCCAACCGTAGTGTTTTGATAACAAGCCCGTGAGGGTTGTTTTTCCGGAGCCTATGTTTCCAGCAATGGCAATGTGCATAATTTTAGATATTAAAAAAAGTCAAAGGTAATATTTTTGAGGAATAATAGCAAAAAAATTGCATAATTTTTTTTTAGATTAAAAAAAAATGATTATTTTTGGGCGATTTTTAATTTTTAAGAACAATCCACTTTGGATTATTTGAAAAGACAGTTAAGCAATGCAATTAATAGATGGAAAAAGGATTGCCGATGAAATAAAGGCAGAAATAAAAGCAGAGGTAGACGTGATGAAGCTGCGCGGATTCAAGCCGCCACATTTGGCTGCAATATTGGTAGGATGCGATGGAGCAAGCGAAACATACGTAGCTCACAAGGTTGCTGCGTGTCGGCAAGTAGGTTTCGATTCAACGCTAATTCGCTATGATGAAGATGTTGCGCAAGACGAATTGTTGCGCAGGATTGAAACTCTTAACGCTGATAGCGCTATAGACGGCTTTATAGTTCAATTGCCGCTGCCAAAACATATTGACGAGCAAAAAATTATTGAAGCTATTTCTCCCGAAAAAGACGTTGATGGTTTTCATCCGGAAAATGTGGGGCGAATGTTGATTGGCTTGCCGTGCTTTGTTTCGGCAACTCCGGCAGGCATATTGGAACTTTTGCATCGCTACGGAATTGATACGCACGGCAAACACTGCGTAGTTATCGGGCGAAGCAATATAGTTGGAAAACCGGTAAGTATGCTAATGATGCAAAAAGCTACTCCGGGAGACGCCACAGTTACTGTATGCCACAGTAGAACAAAAAATATCCGCGAACTTACCCTGCAAGCTGACATAATAATTGCAGCTATGGGGCAACCTGATTTTTTAACAGCCGACATGGTAAAAGACGGAGCAGTAGTTATTGATGTAGGCACAACGCGGGTTGCCTCAACTGAAACTAAATCCGGATGGAAGCTCAAAGGAGATGTTAAATTTGACGAAGTAGCGCCCAAATGTAGTTATATAACGCCAGTTCCGGGAGGAGTAGGACCTATGACAATAGTTTCATTGCTCAAAAATACTTTGAAGGCAATACGTTAAAGTTTGTTAAAGTTTTGTTTTTTTTGAACAATGTATAGTAACTTTGCACTTTATTTATTTTTAGATGAAAAAGTCGGGATTATATACATTGGTAATATTTGCGGGCGTTGCCCTTTGCGGACTTATTGGCGTTCAAACTTACTGGATAAAGAACGTGTATAAGCTCAAAGAGCAGCAATTTTCGCAGTTGGTAAGCACTACTATGAATTTTATTGCCGAAGACGTTCAAAACTTCGAAACGGTACAGATTATTTATGGTGTAGACTTACCTCGACTTCCTTTTCGGGATAACTTGGAATCGAATTCTATGCTTGATTCTATCATTTCAATGAAGCGGCAAACTAACCTTCCTTTCCTGTTAAACAACGCAAACTATGCCGAAAACATTTTTTGGGAGAATTACTGGCAGATAAATGGTTTTATGCAGCAGCGTTTTATGCAAATAAATACTCAGTTTGACGACAATAGATTTGGAATAAACACGAGTAGCAGTTCGGCAATGGCTTTTTTATTGCCTCCAATTTCTCGTGAAGAGCGCAGGGCGCGAGGCAGAATACTTAACGAAACTATTGATGCGCGGCTTCAACAAACAAATCTAAAACTTGAAGATCGAATAAACGGCGAAATCTTAGATTATTTCATACGCTACGAGATGGAAAAATCAAATATCAATATTCCATTTGAGTATGCAGTATACGGAAAAAATGGAGACTGTCGGATTATTTATCAATCAGAAAACTACGCTCCAATCATAGAAGACAAAATATTCAGAGCGTCGCTGTTTCCGTTTGACTGGACAGGACTAAATCCCTACTATCTAAATATTTACTTCCCCAAACAAGGCAATTATCTTTTCAGAACAATAGGAGTAGTAAGTTTTTCGTCGTTTATCTTCACTCTAGTAATTATCTTAACCTTTGCTGCCACCTTTTACCAGATGCAGCGTCAAAAGAAAATAACCAGCATACGCACCGATTTTGTTAATAACGTCACTCACGAACTTAAAACGCCCATTTCGACCATTTCTTTGGCGTCGCAAATGTTGAACGATAAAAGTATACCTAACGAGGCAAAAAATTTTGAACATATTTCTACTGTTATTTCGGGCGAAAGCAAGCGATTAAGTCAGCAAGTGGAAAAAATTCTGCAAATGGCAATATTTGACAGCGGTAGACTGATGATAAAATTCAAAGAATTGGATATAAACGAATTAATAGGGCTAGTAGTTCATAACATGTCGATTCAGGTTAAAAACAAGAACGGGCAGATAATTAAAAGTTTAAAAGCCGAAAATTCTATTGTAGAAGTAGACGAAGTGCACTTCACAAATGTGCTGTTCAACCTTATAGACAATGCAATAAAGTACAGCGCCGGTCGTCCGGACATTTGCATTTCAACTGCCGACGCCCCGAACGGACTATCTGTATCTATTTCCGACAATGGCGTTGGAATCAGCAAAGCCGACCAGAAACGTATATTTGACCAATTTTTCCGCGTATCTACCGGTAATGTTCACAATGTAAAAGGTTTTGGATTAGGGCTTTCCTACGTAAAGAATGTTGTTAGCGCACACAACGGAAAAATTGAAATCGAAAGCGAACAGGGACAAGGCGCCAAATTTACTGTACATCTAAAACACAGACAACAAAACCAAAAAATGAATAAACTAAAAATATAAAATATGGTTAAAATATTGTTAGCTGAAGATGATGAAAATTTGGGTGGAATGCTCAAAAATTACTTAACCGCAAAATCATACGAAACTGATTTGTACGAAGACGGAGAAAAAGCGTTTACCGGATTTACCAACAATCAGTACGATTTATGTATACTTGATGTGATGATGCCCTTAAAAGACGGCTTCACGCTTGCGCAGGACATACGCAACATCAACAAAACAGTTCCTATAATCTTTTTAACAGCCCGTTCAATGAAAGACGATGTGCTGGAAGGATTTAAAATAGGCGCTGACGATTATATTTCCAAACCATTCGTGATGGACGAGCTATTGTTTAGAATTGAAGCAATATTGCGAAGAGTAAAATGTGACGAACCACAACAACAGCTTTTCTTCACACTCGGAAAATATACTTTTGATACTCAAAAACAGGTTTTAGAATCGAAAGATTCGTTCCTGAAGTTGACCACAAAAGAATCTGAATTGCTTTTGCTTCTTTGCATCAACGCCAATCAGGTGCTTGAACGCAACTATGCGCTTAAAACAATTTGGGAAGACGATAATTATTTTAACGCACGAAGTATGGATGTTTACATCACAAAACTGAGAAAATTTTTCAAAGACGACCCCGATGTAGAAATTTTGAACGTGCATGGAAGAGGATTTAAATTGATAGTTTAATAATAATCAAAAGATGAGTATTAAAAACATAGGGTTGCTCCCTCGAATTATTATTGCAATCATCACTGGATTGCTGCTGGGGTTGCTTCTACCGGCATGGATAGTGCGAATTTTTGTTACTTTTAACAGTATTTTCGCTTCGTTTCTATTTTTTTGTATTCCCCTAATAATTTTGGGGATGGTTGCTCCGGGTATTGCCGACTTGGGAAAGAGCGCCGGGCGGATGTTGACAATTACCGCTCTTATTGCATACGGCTCAACACTTTTTGCAGGTTTTTTTTCGTATTTTACGTGCAATGCCGTTTTTCCGTTTTTGATTGAGAGCGGCGCATCAACGTCGGCAGTGGCAAATCCGGCAAGCGATTTGCTTGCAACGTATTTCAACATAGAAATGCCGCCGGTTTTTGGAGTGATGACCGCATTAGTTTTAGCGTTCACATTAGGAATTGGCATAGCAATGTGCAAAGGAGACACATTGAAATTAGCCTTGAACGAATTTAAGACAATCATCAGTTTAGTAATCTCCTCCGTCATTATTCCACTTCTGCCGGTTTACATTTTTGGGATATTTATGAACATGTCACACACCGGAACAGCTTTTTTTGTTATAAAAATTTTCGGAAAAATTATTGTCGTGGTTTTTTTACTGCACCTTGTCGTCATCCTGATTCAATACGGTATTGCAGGTTTCGTGTCAAATAAAAATCCCTTCCGCTTACTGTATAACATGCTACCGGCTTACATGACGGCTTTAGGCACTGCATCGTCGGCAGCAACTATTCCGGTTACATTAAAGCAAGCTAAAAAAAATGGTATACGCGATGATGTTGTAGATTTTTGCATACCTCTATGCGCTACCATTCACCTTGCCGGAAGTACAATAACAATCACGTCGATGGCTTTTGCCGTTTGTATGTTGACGGGACGTCCGTTTGATATTGCTACATTTTCCGGATTTATTATGATGCTTGGAGTAATTATGGTTGCTGCACCCGGAGTGCCGGGAGGCGCTATCATGGCTGCTACCGGACTACTGCAGTCGATGCTTGGATTCGATGCTGCCGCAGTGGGATTGATTATTGCATTATACGTTGCTATCGACAGCTTTGGCACTGCATGCAACGTTACGGGAGATGGCGCTATTGCAGTAATAGTGTCATCAATAGAGCCTGAAAATGTTTGACGAATAAACGCCGGTATGAAAACTGTATTTTCCATAATTTTCGCAATTGCCTTATTGTGTTGTACAAAACCAGCTTTATCGCAATCAGCTTACCCGTCAGACGAAGTTGTTGCGTCGTTACCCGAAATACCAAGAACGATGCGATTTGACGGCGTTATCAAAACTAAACTTGAAACAAGCGTAAAATCCGGCTATATGCGATTCAATGTGCGCAATTCCCGTATAGGCGTACGAGGCGACATTGGCGAATATTTAGCCTATCGCGTGCAGGTAGAACTAAGCAATGAAGGTATTCTTCAGCCATTAGACCTGTTTGGAACGCTAAAACCGGCAAATAATCTTCGTTTTATTTTCGGACAACAAAATATACCGTTCGACAACATTTACGTCATAGGTCCTGGCGACATGATGTTTGCCAATCGTACATTCGTGGGCAAATTTTTTACTCCCGGCTCGCGAGATATGGGCGCCGTTGCTCAATACAGATTTAGTTTGCGCAATTTTCCTATGGAAGGACAAGCCGGTATATTCAATGGCGGAGTAATAAACGAGCCGCAATGGACAAAAAAACCATCATACGCATTCCGACTGCTTGCCGGAAACATGACAGGATTTCGCACTACTGCAAAGGCTTACAAATACAACAGAGAATCATTGGGCAATAATACAAAATTAGATTATTTTTTCTGGGGCATTGATGCACGCTACGCTGACAGCAAATTATGTATAGAAACTGAATTGATGAAACGCCGCTCGTTAACCGATGATTTGGACTTGCTTGGGGGATATATTCAAGGCGCTTACACATTTGTTTTGCGCAACACCGATGCAATGTTCCGCACACTGACGCCAGCAATGCGCTTTGACGCAATGGGCTATAACGCTTGGAATAAAGGCTTTGAAGTGAAAAGACTTACCGCCGGTGTAATGTTCGGATTGACGTTTTTGCCATTCGATACGTTGTTACGCATTGATTATGAACAGTACTTTGTTGATGATAATCTTCAATTTCCTGATTTTCGTCCCGGACGCGACGATTATGTCACTGACAATAAGGCAACTGTGGAGCTACTTGTAAGATTTTAGACTTCTAAATTGTCTATTTGCAGTATAGTTAAATTTATATCTGTTTCCTTGCATGATATTAACAAAAAGAAAAAATTTTTACTACTTTTGTGGAAATTTTTCGCTTGTTCTAATTTAAAAAAAACTCAAATCTAATGAAAAAATGTATAATTCTATTAGCGTTTATTTTAAAGGCTTTTTCGGTAACATGGGCACAAACCGAAGATGCACTTCAGCATGTAAAAACCGGAACTACCTTCGGAGCCTTGCCATCTATATCTTTTGATACAGATATAGGCTTCAAATACGGACTGTTAACAAACTTTTACATGTTTGGCGATGGCTCTACCTATCCCAAATATCTTCATTCGCTATTTTTAGAATGGTTTCAAACCACAAAAGGCAGTGGATTACAGCAATTAATATATGATTCTGAATATCTTATCCCAAACATTCGACTGACTTTTGAGGCAAGTCATTTCACCGAACAAGCGCTCGATTTTTATGGATTTAACGGCTATAGAGCTTTTTACGCTCCTTCTTTTGAAGAAACAAATCGCATGTTTTATCGTCATGAACGTAAAATGTTGCGACTGAGGGCAGATTTTCAGGGCGGGATTATTGGGCGACAACTGCGATGGATGGCGGGATATGAACACAACAGATTTATTATTGCTACAGTGGATATTGCAAGGCTCAACAAAGGCAGAAAAGCAGCAAACAAACTACCCGAAAACGAGGAGTTGTTGTATGATAAATTTGTTAACTGGGGCGTAATAAAGCAGGAAGAAGCAAAAGGCGGAAATCATAATCTGTTTAAACTCGGCTTGGTGTATGACACGCGCGACAATGAACCAAATCCTATGAGCGGAATTTGGAGCGAAATATTTTTACTTTCAGCGCCCTCGTTTCACGGCAACAAACAAGGTTACAGCAAATTAGCAATCACTCACAGGCAATACTTCACATTAGTAGACGAAGTTTTGAATCTGGCGGTTCGTGCAAGCTATCAACCGAGAATAAGCGGAACAATACCTTTCTACGCGCTGCCTTACATTTACAGCACCGACATAACGCGCGACGGCTTGGGCGGCGCCAAGACTCTACGCGGCATTCTTCGCAACCGCATAGTTGGAGATGATTATTTTTACGGAAACGTGGAGATGCGTTGGAAGTTTTTTCGCACAGTAATATGGAATCAACACGTCTACTTTGCATTGTCGGCTTGCACTGATTTTGGGCGCGTTACAAGCGAATACAAGTTTGAACATAACAATGCGCCTGAGGCTATCGAATGGTTTGCGAAAGGAAACACGGAAAAAATGCACTATGCCTGTGGTGGAGGCATTTCGGGCGCACTTAATCACAATTTTATTGCGCATGTGAACTACGGTAGAGCTATTGACAAACGCGATGGAAAATCGGGACTATATATAGGATTAAACTATCTGTTTTAATAGGAAAAAATGAAAAAACATAAAAATACAAATGTATGGTTGTTTTTTGAAAATAGGTTACTTTGCTACAAAAAAAATTAAAAAAATTACTAATATTAAGAAAAAAAGCACTACCTTTGTTGCAATTATTTTTTATAAATCCAAGCGTTGATGAAAAGTTTTAAAAATTTGTCTGTTCACGTTAAAGTTCCAATAATGATGGGACTTGCAAGCTTTTTTGTGCTTTCGTTGGTTTGCATGCTTTTGTTGTTTCCCTTGCGTTCGGGTTCAATGGCTGATTCGTCAAAAATAGCCCAGTTAACCGCCGTTGAAGCCGGCAATCATTTGGCAGAACGAATCAATGGGGTTGCAAACATTGTTCGAACCTACTCCGGAATCATTGAAATGCTGGCAGATTCGGAAATTGTTCCTGCATACCGGAAGCGCGAATGGCTTATCGCAGAAATAGAAATGACTATAAGACGCGAACCTGCACTGCATAACCTGTGGTGTACGTTAGAGCCCAACGCATTAGACGGTATGGACGTTTTTTTTGCCGGTAGAGAGGACATGGGCAGTGATATGCACGGAATTTTTGCGCCATGGTTTGCCAGCGGAACTATGAGCATATCCAATGTTATGGAAGATTATCAGGAAGATTACTATATTATTCCAAAGGAAACCGGTCGCGAAGTTATTACCGAGCCGTATTGGGATCCCTCAAACGGCGAACACATGTTTAGTATTTGTGCGCCAATTTTTCACAGAGGGCGTTTTATTGGCGTTGTTGGCTCCGATTTCCATACCGAAGAATTGAATAAAATGATAATGCGCCTGAATCGCAATACCTTTGGCAAGCTTGTTACCAGCTTGGGAACAATTGCCGTACATTCTGACCAAAATCAAATAGGCGAACAGGCTGAAGAAGGAAGTGTGGAAATCATCGACAAACTTTCTGATGGTAAGCTTTTTGAAGGTATATTTCATTTTGAAGGCAAAGACGTGTACATGGTCTACGCTCCGATAAATTTGGGAAAAGGCAACAAACCATGGTTTTACGCAGTATATGTGCCAATAGAGGATATTTTTTCGCGCGCAGGGAGTATCGCATTTTATCTAATCCTGTTTTCTATGATTGGCGTTGTATTGATAGCTATTGCCGGCGGAATACTTATGCGTCCTATACTTCAGAATGTAACAACTGTAACGGAAACTATCCGCAAACTTTCTCAGGGCAACATCAATCTACGCATGGAAGAGCCTGAAAATCACGACGAAATAGGCGTAATGAAAAAAGAACTCAATCGTTTGACGCTAGGGCTTAAACTGTCAGCCAATTTTGCAAAAAGCATTGGCGATGGTAACTTCGAGGCGGAGTACAGCGCTCACGGCAAAGACGATGTTTTAGGCAATTCGCTAATAGATATGCGTAGAAGTCTTCAAAACGCAGCAAAAGAACAATCTACAAGAGCAAAAGAAGAAGAGCAGCGCAGTTGGATAACAGCCGGTTTGGCAAAATTTTCTGAAATATTGCGAACCGACAACGACAATATGGAAAATCTGTCATACAACATTATCAGCAGTTTAGTAAAATATCTAAATATCAATCAGGGAGGAATTTTTTTGCTAAGCGAATCAGAAAATGAATCTCAGCAAGTATTGGAAATGAAGGCGTGTTATGCTTTTGACCGTCGAAAAATTGCCGAAGGCACAATATTACCGGGAGAAGGATTAGTGGGCGCTTGCTTTTTGGAAGGCGAAGCAATATATGTTACGGAAGTTCCGGATAGATATATAACTATCACATCCGGATTGGGCGACGCCAATCCTAATGCAATACTTATTTCTCCGCTGAAAATTAACGACGAAATATTTGGCGTTGTCGAATTGGCGTCTTTCAGTGAGTTTGAATCGTATCAAATTGATTTTGTGCAAAAATTGTGCGAAAGCGTTGCCGCCACCTTATCTGCCGTGCGTGTTAACACCCGCACAAAGGACTTGTTAGATAGAACGCGTCTGCAAACAGAAGAAATGCAAAACCAAGGCGAAGAGCTTCGTCAAAACATGGAAGAAATGCGCGCTACACAAGAAGACATGCGCCGTAGAGAAGGCGAACTAAAAATAGTATTGGCAAATGCACAAAAAACAGAAAAAAGATTTAAAAAGTTGATATACTGGTATGAAGCCCTATTTAATTCATTAGCCGAAGTTCCGGTAATTGTTACCGACAAGGCGGGCAGGATTACATTTATAAATAAATCAGGATTGCACGCCTGTGGTCTGTCAAAAGAAGAAGCAATGGGGAAACTTTGTTCGCAAGTATGCAATTTTGAAATTTGCAACACAGAAAGATGTAGCCTTAAATTACTGAAACAGGGCATAAACAAAAGCGTTTCCAAAATTGGAGAAAATACATACAACTCGTATATCAGCTACGTTAAAGGCGCCGATGGAAAAACAACGGGACACATTGAGATATTCACCAGATTGATACGTGATTAGAAGAAAAATCAAGAATACTTGCATTGAACAGCTTTGAAATTGTTTCAGATTTTTTGCCAAACGGCGACCAGCCCGAAGCCATCCAACAGCTTGTGGAGGGGTTGTCTGCCGGAGTTAAACATCATACTTTACTTGGCGTAACCGGCTCGGGCAAAACGTTTACTATTGCAAATGTTATCAACAAACTGCAACGTCCGGCGCTGATACTAAGCCACAATAAAACACTTGCGGCACAGTTGTATGGAGAGTTTAAATCTTTTTTTCCAAAAAATGCCGTTGAGTATTTTGTATCATACTATGACTACTATCAACCGGAGGCATATATACCATCGACAGACACTTACATTGAAAAAGATTTATCAATCAACGACGAAATTGACAAATTACGTTTGAGTACTACATCTGCGCTGTTGTCGGGACGACGCGATGTGATTGTCGTTTCGTCGGTATCGTGCCTCTACGGCGTAGGCAATCCCGAAGATTTTCACGCTAACACTATACATATAAAATGTGGAATGATAATCAGTAGAAACAAACTGTTGCATCAATTAGTTACTGCCTTGTATTTCAGGAATGAACAAGATTTCAAACGGGGTACATTCCGGGTAAAAGGCGACACAGTGGATATTTACCTTGCATACAGCGATGTTGCTTGTCGTGTTATATTTTGGGGCGACGAAATAGAAGAAATTTGCATCTTTGACCCTCTAAACAACCACATAGAAGAAAAACCTACCGAAACACGCATATTTCCTGCGAATATTTTTGTAACTACGTTTGAACGTCAACAAAAAGCTTTCAATCAAATACAAAGCGACTTGGCTGAACATCTCGTATTTATGCGCGCTAATGAACAGCATTTCGAAGCAAAGCGATTAGAAAATCGGGTGACATACGACCTTGAAATGATGCGCGAACTCGGCGTCTGCTCAGGTATAGAAAACTACTCAAGATATTTCGACGAGCGAGAGCCCGGTACGCGACCATTCTGTCTGTTAGATTATTTTCCCGATGAATTTATAACCGTCATAGACGAAAGTCATGTTACTATTCCGCAAATACGCGCCATGTATGGAGGCGACCATTCACGAAAAACAACGCTTGTGGAATACGGATTCAGGTTGCCTGCCGCACTCGACAACCGACCACTGAAATTTGAAGAATTTGAAAACATGGCGGGACAAACAATATACGTTAGCGCCACCCCTGCCGACTACGAATTGGAAAAATGTCAGGGCGTAATTGTAGAACAACTGTTGCGCCCGACGGGGCTGTTAGACCCCGTTATTGTTGTGAAGCCCAGCTTGAATCAAATTGACGATTTATTGGAAAATGTGCATCAGCGAATAGAAAAAAACGAGAGAGTGTTAGTTACAACACTAACGAAGCGAATGGCAGAAGAATTGACAAAATTTTTGCTAAAAGCAAACATAAAATGCCGTTATATCCATTCAGACGTTGAAACGCTTGAACGTGTAGAGATTATGGAAGAATTGAGAGCCGGCAAAATTGATGTGCTTGTTGGAGTAAATTTATTGCGCGAAGGATTAGACCTGCCCGAAGTATCGCTTGTTGCCATACTCGACGCCGACAAGGAAGGTTTTTTACGCTCAGAACGTTCGCTAACGCAAACGGCTGGCAGAGCCGCAAGAAATGTTAATGGACACGTAATAATGTATGCCGACAAGATTACAGACAGTATGCAACGCACCATTAACGAAACCAATCGCAGACGGGCAAGGCAATTAGAATACAATAAAAAACACGGAATAACTCCAAAACCTATTGTAAAAGCGTTAGTGTCGATTATGGGCGAGCGTGTTTCGATGTCAGAAAATTTTGAAAAAAAGAATCTAAATTACAGACTCGAAACCGAAACCGGTACAATTGCCGCAGAGCCGAACACAAAATACTTAACTAAAAAAGAACTTGAAAAAAACATTGCTCTGATAAAGAAAAATATGCAGAAAGCGGCAAAAGAACTCGATTTTATTGAGGCGGCAAGACTGAGAGACGAAATGTATGCGCTGGAAAAAATGATGGTCAATTTTTCTTTTTAAGATTTTTTATGAATTATATTACAAAAATTATTATTATCTTTGCCGCGTTAATTTATAAAATGTTTATTTTAAATAAAGTATTGAATATCAGTAGAATGAAAAATTATTTGATTGTATTTGCAGCGTTTGTATCTGCAATGATTTGTTCTTGCAGTTCAAACAACACTGCAGATGAAAACGCGCAATGGCGCGGTGAGAACCGCGATGGCGTGTATAACGAAACCGGACTGCTTAAGTCGTGGCCCGAAGGGGGACCTGAGTTGTTGTGGTTTTACGAAGGCTTGGGAGCCGGCTTCACAGCGCCGGCAGTTGCCAACGACAGAGTCTACATTACGGGGCTTCATGGCGATGACCTCGTATTGTTTGTTTTCAACATTAAAGGCGAATTGCTCTTTAAAAAAGAAGTAGGAAGGGAAGAAGCTCATAACTATCCCGGTCCGCGTTCAACGGTTGCCATCAACGATGGAAAATTGTATATTTACAACGCATTTGGCAGACTTTTGTGTTTAGACAAGAAAACATTGAGTGAAGTATGGGCAAGAGACCTCTTAGCCGATTTTGACGGAAGAAATATTGCATGGATGGTAACAGAATCGCTATTGATTATTGACGATAAAATTATTGTCGCGCCCGGAGGCGAAACGCATAATATAGTAGCGCTTAACAAAAATACCGGCGAAACAGTTTGGACAACGCCCGCAGAAGGCACCGTGTCTGCCTACTGTTCGCCACAATTCATCGAAGGATACGCGGTGCCGCTTATTGTTACGTCGATGGCAGATTTTATTGTCGGTTTGAACGCTGATACCGGCGAAATGCTGTGGTCGCATCCTCAAACAAATATGTACAATATTCACCCTAACACGCCATTGTATCACAACGGCATGATATTTTCAACCACCGGTTACAGAGAAGGCTCTGTTATGCTGCGCCTTCGCAACGGAGGAAGAGATGTAGAACAGGTATGGAAAAACGACGAAATGGACAATCAAATGGGAGGCTCCATTAGAATAGGAAATAATATTTTCGGCGCAGGACACTTCAACAACGCATGGTTCTGCATAGACTGGAACTCAGGCGAAACAAAATACAGAGTATCAAACATCGGAAGAGCAAATATAATCTCCGCTGATGGTATGCTGTTCTGCTACAGCGAAAGAGGAAACGTATACTTGGTAAAACCAAATCCTAACGAATTCGAAGTGGTCAGCAGTTTTTCCGTAACGTTGGGAACAGACCAACACTGGGCGCATCCGGTTATTTACAAAGGCGTATTATTCATAAGACATGGAGACGCATTAATGGCATATAAAGTTAAATAGAAGAAAATGAAAAAATATTTTTTGTTTTTTACGGCATCAATAATAATGTATAGCTGTCAGCAGCAAACTGTATCAATTACAGAAAATTCGCAGTGGCGCGGCGAAGGACGCGACGGCGTGTATCACGAAACCGGATTATTGCAAAGCTGGGCAGAAGGCGGACCCGAATTATTGTGGTCATACGAAGGATTAGGCGCCGGTTTCAGTTCGCCCGCAATAGCTAATGACAGACTTTTTATAACGGGACTTCAAGACAATGACCTTGTACTCTACGTTATAGACCTCAACGGCAAATTACTTTCCCAAAAAATACTTGGAAAAGAAGAGGCTGAGAATTATCCCGGACCTCGCTCATCCGTTGCAATTAACGATGATAAACTGTACATTTACAATGCCTTCGGCTTACTTATGTGCCTGAATGCTGCAAACCTTAACGAAATATGGTCAAGAAACGTATTGACAGAGTTTGAAGGCAGAAATATTATTTGGGGTGTTACTGAATCGCCGTTGATAATTGGAGATAAAATTTTTATTACTCCCGGCGGCGAAAAACATAACATCGTTGCATTGAACAAAAACACAGGCGAAACAATTTGGACGTCTCCCGGAATGGGCACCGTAACATCTTACTGTTCACCGCAATTTATCGACGGATATTTCGTGCCTATGGTAGTTACCTCAACATTTGACTATATCATAGCGGTTAATGCCGATACCGGCGAACTGCTATGGTCGCATCCGCAAGAAAACATACATCAAATTCATCCTAATACCCTTTTATACCACAACGGTATGATTTTTTCAACAACAGGATATAGCGGAGGCTCAGTGATGCTGCGCCTTACAAACAATGGAAGAGATGTAGAAGAAGTGTGGACTAACGAACTTGACAACCAAATGGGAGGAGTTGTAAAGATAGGAAATTATATCTATAGCGGCGGACACCAAAGAAGAGGACTATTTTGCATAGAATGGAACTCGGGCGAAACTAAATACAGAGCCGGAGAAATAGGAGGATGCAATATAATAACAGCAGATGGTATGCTCTATGTCTATAGCAACACAGGAAATGTATATCTAATTAAACCAAATCCGGAACAATTCGAATTAATTAGCAGTTTTCCGATAACTTTAGGCACCGAACAACACTGGGCGCACTTGGTAATACACAATGGCGTTATGTACGTAAGACACGGAGATGCACTGATGGCTTATAATATTAAAAAATAAAAATTCAGAGTATAAATTTTGATAAATTGAGATGTATAAATATTTTTTTGTTATTTTTTCGATAATTGCAGTATCCGGATGTCAACAACGACAAGATACATGGCAAATGGACAGTTGTTCGCAATGGCGCGGCGAAGGACGTGATGGTGTCTATCACGAAACAGGACTGTTGAAATCATGGAACGAAGACGGTCCGGAATTATTGTGGGTTTTTGAAGGGTTAGGCGAAGGATGGTCGTCGGTAGCTGTCGCCGACCAAAAAATCTACGTGAACGGTATGCTTGAGCCTGACAACCTGCATGTTTTCGTACTCGACCTGAATGGAAATTTGTTAAATAAAAAACATTTAGGTAAAGAAATAGTAGACAACAGATTTCCGGGAGTACGTTCAACAATCACCGTAAACGATGGTAAACTCTACGTTTATAACGGATTGGGAAATTTATGGTGCCTCGACCAAACATCGTTGGATATCATTTGGACAAAAGATATGACAAAGGATTTCGACGGCAGAAACGTTACATGGGGGCTTGTTGAATCGCCTCTTATTGTGGGCGATAAAATTTTCATGACGCCGGGCGGCGAAAAAAACAATATGGTGGCGCTTAATAAAAAGACAGGCGCGCTGATATGGTCGTCAACCGGCACCGGCAGAGCCTCGTCTTACTGTTCGCCTCAATTTATCTCCGGTTACGCCGTGCCAATGATAGTTACGTACCTGCAGGGAGTTCGCGGCGAAGGAAGAAACAGTACAAACGAAATAGCGGCTTTCAACGCTAATAATGGAGAATTGATATGGACGCATCCGCACACAAGCGGAAACACCATAAACCCTAATACACCGCTGTACTTTGACGGAAAAATTTTTGTTACTACCGGTTATGGCGGTGGAGCGCTGTTGCTTAGACTGACAGACAACGGCAAAGCCGTAGAGCAAATTTGGCACAATACAGAAATGGACAACCAGATGGGTGGAGCTGTTAAAGTGGGCGATTACGTATATGGCTCGGGACAAAACAACAATAACTGGTTTTGCATAGACCTGAAAACAGGCGAAGCAAAATACAGAATACAGGAAATTGGACGTAGCAATACAATTTTTGCAGATGGATTATTGTACGTATACAGCGAAAGAGGTAGAATGTTCCTTGTAAAACCAAATCCAAATGAACCCGAAATAATCAGCAGTTTCGAAATTGCGTATGGGGCAAATCAACACTGGGCGCATCCGGTGATTGACGACGGAATAATGTACGTAAGAAGAGATGATGCACTGATGGCGTATAAAATTAAGGATTAGTTTGATAGTTTGATAGTTTATAGTTTAATAGTTAATAGTTAAAATTTAAATCGTAGTGATATGAAAAATTATTTTTTGTTAGTAGTGTTGGCAGTGTTGACGCCAATGATGTTAAAAGCCCAAACTAACTCGCAATGGCGGGGAGATAACAGAGACGGCGTGTATAACGAAACCGGCTTGTTAAAAGTTTGGCCCGAAGGAGGACCACAATTGTTATGGTCTTTTGAAGGTTTAGGTAGTGGATATACTTCGGTAGCCATAGCCAACGAAAAAATCTATGTTACCGGTATGGAAGACGACAACCTCAACCTGTTTGTTTTTAACCTGTCCGGACAATTGCTTACCAAAAAAACTGTAGGCAAAGAATGGAACCGGCAATATCCGGGAACACGCAACTCGGTTGTAGTAAACGATGGTAAATTGTACATCGGTAACTCATTAGGACAGTTGATTTGTTTAGACGAAAGAACTCTTAATCAGATATGGATGAAAGACGGTCTAAATGATTTTGATGGTAGAAATATCATGTTTGGCGTTACAGAAAATCCTCTGATTGTGGGCGACAAAATTTTCCTGACCCCCGGAGGCGTTACAAATAATATGGTTGCGCTTAACAAAAATACCGGAGCGTTGATATGGTCGTCTACCGGTACCCGAACAGAATCGACCTATACCTCGCCTCTCTACATAGGCAACTACTCAGTACCAATGGTGATTACATACATGGCTGCTGCACAACGGGCGCCAAGAGGCACTCCCCACGACAACAAAATTGTTGCGTTCAACGCCAACACCGGCGAGCTTATTTGGTCACATTCGCAACCAAGCGGAAATACCATTAATCCTAACACTCCTATCTACCACGACGGACATATCTTCTCGTCTACCGGATATGGCGGAGGCTCATGGTTGCTTAAACTTACAAATGGAGGAAGAGGAATAGAACAAGTTTGGCATAATCCAGCTGATAACCAGCATCATGGACCTGTAAAAGTTGGCGATTATATATACACCACAGGACACAACAACAGAGGTTTTTATTGTATAGACTGGAAAACAGGTGAAACCAAATACATGGAAAACAATCATCCAGCGGCATCTATGGTATATGCAGACGGAATGATATATGCCTATGATGATAGAGGAGGCATGAGCCTTATCAGACCAAACACTGAAAAATTTGATGTTGTAAGCAAGTTTCAAATAATTTTGGGCACCGAACAACACTGGGCGCATCCAGTAATACACAATGGTGTGATGTACATTCGTCACGGCGACGCTCTTATGGCTTACAAGGTTAAATAGTTTTCAGTTTTCAGTTTTCAGTTCTCAGTTCTCAGTTCTCAGTTTTCGGACTCGGATGAAAAAATATTTTTTGATAGCGGCTGCTGTGTTATTTCCGGTAATGACATACGCCCAAGGTAATTCGCAATGGCGAGGTGAAAATCGCGATGGCGTGTACAACGAAACCGGACTGCTAAAGGAATGGGGTGCCGCCGGACCGGATATGTTATGGGTAATTGAAGGTTTAGGCGATGGATACTCATCGCCCGCGATAGCAAACGGAAAGATATACATAACAGGTCTAAAAGGACGTAACCTTGTGTTGTTTGTCATTCAACACGGTAGACTGCAGAATAGCAAGGTGATTGGAGCAGAAAGAACACAACAATATCCCGGACCGCGCTCAACGGTAGCCGTTAACGAAGGAAAATTGTACATATACAACGCTATGGGAAATTTATGGTGTTTAAACGAGGAAACACTCGATGTGCTATGGTCAAAAGACATGTTTAAAGATTTTGATGGTAGAAATATAAGATGGGGGGTCAATGAATCGCCGCTTATCGTTGGCGATAAGATTATTATGACCCCCGGCGGACGAAGACACAACGTTGTGGCGCTTAATAAAAATACCGGTGAACTGATATGGACGTCGCGCGGAATGGGCAATGAATCTACTTACTGCTCGCCACTGTTTGTCGATGGATATGAAGTTCCCATGATTGTTACAAGCACCGAACGAGATATTATTGCGCTAAACGCTAATACCGGCGCTTTGCTGTGGTCGCACCGGCAAACAAATACCCATAATATACATCCCAATACCCCGCTGTACTACAACGGCATGATACTGTCTACAACCGGATACAGAGGAGGAACAATATTGCTGCGATTGATAAACAATGGCAAAGGCGTAGAACAGGTCTGGAAACACGAAATGGATAACCAAATGGGCGGTGTTGTGAAAGTTGGCGATTACATATACGCTTCCGGACATCAAAACAGATTCTGGTACTGCATCGACTGGAACACCGGCAAAACAATGTACAGAGAAAGAGAAATAGCTCCAAGCAATGTCATCTACGCCGATGGTATGCTATACTGTTACAGCGAAAGAGGAACTGTTTTCCTTGTAAAACCTAATCCCGAAAAACTCGATATCGTCAGTTCCTTCAGAGTAACCCGCGGCACCGGAGAACACTGGGCGCATCCCGTCATACAAAATGGAGTGTTGTATATCCGGCAAGGCGATGCACTAATGGCTTACAGAATCAGATAGCGTTGGGAATTGTAATGCCTTTTTGAGATAAGCAGTAAATTTTTTTTTAAAATTTTTACTCGAAAATTTGGAAATGACATCAAACTGTTTTAATTTTGCGAAAAATTAAATTTAGTAATTACTCTTGGGGCGTATGCGTTGAAAATCGCATGTGCGGTTCTTAGAGAGAGTATCATGAAATTATTTTCTAACATAACAAAATCTTCTGTCGTCCTTGCTAAGCAAAGACGACAGAAGAAATATTACAAAATAAAAAACTTCGGCAAAGTGACGATAATTCTTTTTATTTTGTTTAGTTCTGTGCATGTTTTTGGGCAAACTGATATAGGAAGGTACAACTTTGCCTACTACGGAACAAGGGAAGGCTTGCCTCAGGTAGATGTTTTGTCAATGTTTCAGGACAGAGCAGGCTATATTTGGTTTGGAACATACTCGGGGGCGGCGCGTTTCAACAGCAGAAATATGCAGGTGTATACAACTGCAAACGGCTTAGCAAGCAATTCAATTCTTGATATAGGACAGGACGGAGATATAGACGAAATGTTCTATTTTGTTACTCCCAACGGAGTATCGGTGTTTGACGGCGATTCCATTTATACGATTTTGCAAGGCATAGCGTTTGAATCAATTTTCGTCGACAACGCTAATAGAAAATGGTTCTATGGCGAAAAAAATTCTATGGCGCTAACGCCCGACGGAAAAATAATTGACCTTAAAGATGTTTTGGGAGAGGACTTTACGCAAATTATTTCTATAACTCAACACGTCGACTCATCGTCAATTTTTTTAGCAACCGATGCAGGATTATTCTATATCACAGACAATAACCGGTGTGTGGTAAGAAAAGATTTGTCTGAAATTGATTATATTTTTATCGACCACGACGCATATCTATGGATAACAATCAACAATAGACTATACCGCATGTCTCAAGATGAAATTCTTGCAGAAAAAGAACTTGCTGACGAATTTCTTTATCCTTGGTTTAGATATCATGTAAAAAAAATAACTCAGGCAGTGGATGGCGTAATCTGGGGTATTACAAGCGGCATAGCCTTCAGAATAAAATCCTTTGAAGAACCGCCCGACAAATACGACCGCTCAAACGGTTTAGTCGGCTACACTGTATACAGCCTGCTTTGCGACTATGAAAACAATACATGGATAGGTTTAGTGGGCGGTGCACAAAAATTGAGCGATAAATCTGTAAGAAAAATAGCTCCGGCAGAATTTGATGGGTATGTTGTAACAATTTTTGAAGATAAATTTGAACGAATTTGGTTTGTTGTTGATAATCAGGTATGCTACATCGAAAACAACAAAATAGTCAGATTTTCAGAAAAATTACTCTCCAATAAAGCAGAATCGTTGACTATATATGCATCTCGACTTCCTGACGGGAATATCTTGATTTTTTACCCCAAAGGCTTATGCGTAGTAGATGCTAAAACTCTGAGACCTATTTACTTCCGTGATTTTAGCGCATCCGAAGAGATTAAATACGTTGAATGTGTGTTCATTACGTCAAAAAACGAAATATATATTTCCGATTCCTACAACAGTATTTTGTACTACATGCACGACTACCGTTCTCCTGTTCAGGAAATAGAATCGGGTGAATCTGGAGTAGGGGTCTACATGTTTATGGAACATAAGGGACAGATTTTAGCGTCGAATAATTCAGGTCTGTGCCTGTTTGAAGGCGCATCGGTAGAACAAATTCTGACTACCGAGTATCCGGTTTGGTGCATGTACGCATCAGGCAACGAACTATGGGTTGGCGCCGAAAACGGATTAGCGTTGTTTGCTAATGATTCACTGAATTTTATTTTTGACGTCTGCGTAAACTCCATCATTAGCGGCAGAGAGCCGGGTTATTTATGGATAGGAACAAACGACGGGGTTTATCACGTTAACGCTTCGACCGGCGAAACAAATATAAGTATAAACGATAAAACAGGATTGCCTCATAACGAAATAACCATAGAAACGATGATTACCGATAAAAACGGATTAGTTTGGATAGGTACATTTAAGGGATTAGCTGTGTATAATTACGACCTGATTCGAAATTTTTTCATAGAGCCGAGAACTGATTTAGTGATAAAAAAGAACGGCGTAGACGTTAGACACATCAACCCTTCTGATTTAAAGGCATTTAATCACTCGCTTCAATTTGAAATGATTACATTGTCGTTTGTTTACGAAGCTGACAATTTGTTTGAGTACGCAATGACAAAAGGCTCGGAAGATACATTGTTCACTACAACCGGAGAATCAATAGTTCACCTCACAAACATGAAACCCGGAAATTATACCTTTATTTTCAGCGGTAAAGGGTTTAGTGACATTTGGAGCAAATTTACTGCCGTTTCGTTTGTAGTTCAAAAACCGTTTTGGATGCAACTGTGGTTTTACCTGCTTTGCGCGGCTTTACTCGGGATGTTGTTTCGTACCATCATAATTAAGCGAACCAAGCTTCTGACCCAAAGAAACGAACAGCTAAAAGAACTTAACCTCGAACTGCTAAAAGCTAAGGAAATGGCGGAAGAATCAAGCAAACTGAAATCGGCGTTTTTGGCTAATATGTCGCACGAAATACGTACCCCCCTCAATGGAATAATAGGCTCGCTAAACATCCTGAACGATGAAGAAAACATGTCGATTGGCTCGCGCGAACTTCTTAGTATTATCAACAATAGCAGCCTTCATCTGCTCGAAATGCTAAACGATATTTTCGATATAGCAAAAATAGAATCAGGTCAGATGACAATCAATACAGAGCCCGTTTGTTTGAACTGCATAATGGATGAATTGAGTACATACATAGAAAAAATCGTGCAAACAAGCGGAAAATATGAAAAAATAATCATAAATCACGAATACAACAGAAATCAAAAAAACGAGGTTGATACATTGGTTTATGCCGACCATAAAAGGTTAATACAGATAATAAAAAATCTGCTTAACAATGCCGTAAAATTTACCGAAATGGGCGACATTAGCTTTGGCTACCGAAAACTTGAAAATAACATGCTGGGCTTTTACGTTAAAGACACCGGAATAGGTATATCAAAAGAAGAAATTGAAAATATTTTTAAACCTTTTCATCAGGCAGATATATACAACAACCGCCGTTTTGGAGGCACCGGATTAGGATTGACAATATCAATGCACCTCGTACAACTAATGGGCGGTACTATGCAAGTTGTTTCATCTGAAGGAAAAGGCTCAACTTTTAGTTTTACAATCGAACTCAAACCGTGCCAAATTGAGTAAAAAAAAAATATAATTTTTGTTTATCTAAAAAAAATATCTACCTTTGCCTCGAATTATAAATAATCTAAATAAAAATAATAAAAGTCTATTGTTAACAAAAAAAAAAATAAAAAAATATGAAAAGGTTTTTAAATATTTTTCTTTGCTTGCTTTTGTCTACGCTCGTTTTTAATTGTAAAGACGAAGAAGACAAATCGCCCCCTGTGGTTTCCAATTTGGAATACACAGCAAATCCGACAGCTAATGCCGGTGAACAAATATCGGTAAACGTGTCGGTAACTGTTACCACACCCGAAACTGCGCCAATTATTAACGTTGTGCTAATGTATTCTGTGTCTTCGCCTAACTTACGTGCGATGCCAAGCATTACAATGACCAATAATGGCAGCGGAAACACTTATTCTGCCAACATTCCAAATCTGACCGTGGGAGATAATGTGAGTTTTAACGTTGCAGCCAGCAATAAGCACGGTCAGTCAGGACAAACGCCCGGTAATATCACGGTAGGTGAAGCTCCGGTAGAGCCGGTGCTCTCAAACTTGGAAATAAATCCGGCAGTCCCGACGGCAAGAGCCGATGAACTAATATCGGTTACTGTTTCAGTATCAGTTAACACGCCTGCTACTGCGCCAGTTACGAAGGCAACGCTTACGTACACGATTGACGGACCAAACTCGCGTACAACGCCAGCGCTGACAATGACCAACAATGGCAGCGGAAATATTTATTCAGCTACAATTTCTGAACTTAAATTAGCAGACGAAGTAAGTTATAGTATTTCCGTTGAAAACAAACACGGACAATCCGAACCACTCAGTGATAGTTTCATTGTTACCGAAACTGACTACACAAAACTCAAACTTAACGAGGTTAGCGGAGTTGGCAGTGACTGCGAAAAATTCTATGAGTTGATGAACATTGGCGATGTACCCATAAATCTGGATGGTGTCAAGATTTATTACAACGCAAATGGAAACGCAAATGGAGTATGGCCTCCTAACGGAAATCAAGGACTTACGTGGACTGGTAACTCAACACAGATAATACAACCGGGCGAGCTGTTTGGACTAATTGGAAGAAATGGTGGCAGTTGTCAAAATCCTGAAACTCCAAATTCGTTCACAACCGGACTAACAGCACAACGAAAATTGATTATAACACTCGAAGACCCGGATGGAAACTTAATAGACCAGTGTCGTAGAGCAGAAGATACCAACGATTACGAAATAAATGACAAATCATTCTCGCGTATTCCGGACGGCACAGGTGATTTTTACTTCACCGACCCAACGCCTAATGCTTTCAATGGTACAAATACAGCCGATTTTTTATTAGTACCACAAGAGCCGTTACCACCGCCTGAGCCCGGAGATTACGACTATACGCAATTAGTGATTAACGAAGTTAACGGCTTTGACAATGAAAAATGGTTTGAAATCTACAACACAGGCGATGATGAGATAAACCTTGCCGGAGTTACTGCATGGTATGACAATGCAAGTGTCGGATATCGACTCAGTTGGACAGGTGGAGCTACTGATGTTATCCCTGCAAAAGGTTGGTTTGCAACACCGAGAGGAGACGGCAATCTCGGCACCGGGCTTTCTGCAAACAATGTCAATGTAAAATTGCAGTTGAGAGATCCCGATGGTACAGAATTAGATACATATCAAAAAACCGATGATTTCACCCCAACGCAAACCGACTATCCTCACCTCAGAAACAAGGCTCATGCAAGAATTCCAGACGGAACGGGCGATTGGTATTACTTAGACAACAGTGAAGGTACGCGTAATGCTACTAATGGCACATCAACCGAAGGCTTAACAAAATTCGGCGAAGAGGTACCTATAGAGATCATACCCCCGCCCGATGTTGATTATACGCCCTTAATTCTTAACGAAATAAGTGGAGAACATAAATATGTTGAAATATTTAATTCTGGTACCGAAGACATCCCATTGACAGGAGTGAGACTTCAAAGAAATGGCGGTACGTCTTCAGGAGGAAGCGAATGGCTCGGTGGACCGGATGATATAATACCTGCCGGTGCATATCGCTTATTCCTTTTTAACAGTTTTACTCCTGCCAATAAAGATAATACTACTTATCCTTCCGGCGGCGCTAACAACAATGGCGATGCAATATATGGCGTACATACCAATCCTGATAATAACACTTCAACTCTTGTTGACAAAGAAACAGGATTAAATACGTATGCTGAATTTACTGGCTGGGGTATTGGCTCCGGAATATCAGACCAGCAAATTTTGAAAATTGCTCTTGTTGATCCTGATGGTGTGCCGATAGATGTGTTTATTCGTGGTGATGAGCCGTTGCCTAATTGGGGAGATGGTGTGACGGGACGAGTACGTGAGTACAGTTATTCACGCATGAGCGACGGTACTTGGGCAAATGCAGTACCAACGCCGGGCAAGGCTAATGGTTCGAAAGAAGGCGACATCGTAAATCCGGGCTATTTAACCTCTCAACCATAACCTATAGATGTAACTAAAAAAAAGGCTGCCCCGTTTAAGAGCGGCCTTTTTTTTGTTTTTTACTTCAATGCTATATTATTTTCAGCGCATTTTTCAATCATTTCTTTTTGCCAAATAGAAGCCTGTACTTCTCCGATATGAGCACATTTCAAAAAGAACATGCAAAGTCGCGATTGACCTATTCCTCCGCCAATTGACAGCGGCATTTTGTCTTCGAGCAACGCCTTATGAAATACAAGTTCTTTTCGTTCGGGACATCCTTCTAAATCAAGCTGTTTCAACATCGCAGTTTTATCCACGCGAATACCCATAGATGAAACCTCAAAGGCATTATCTAATGTATTGTTCCACAAAATAATATCGCCATTCAGTCCCTTATAACCGTTTTCACTTTCGGTAGTCCAATCATCGTAGTCTGGCGCGCGTCCGTCGTGCTTTTCTCCGTTCGACAGCTTGCCGCCGATGCCGATAATAAAGAGCGCGCCGTATTTTTTGGCAGCCTCGCGTTCGCGTTCTTTTACGGTAAGCGTAGGATATGCTTTCAATAGCGCTTCGCTCTGAATAAAAGTTATCTTTTCGGGAAGTACGGGCGTGATGTGAGAATACCGATTATACACTTTTTTCTCAGTTTCCTTCAGCGCATCGTAAATTTTCTCTACGATAGATTTCAAAAAATCAATGTTACGCTGTTCTGCCGATATAGTACGTTCCCAATCCCACTGGTCTACATAAATTGAATGAATATTCGACAATTCCTCATCGGCGCGAATAGCGTTCATGTCTGTATAAAGTCCGGAGCCAACCGGAATATTGTATGCTCCTAACTTCATCCGTTTCCACTTTGCGAGCGAATGTACAACTTCTGCTTTCGCGCCGCCCATATCTGTAAGTTGGAAACTTACGGCTTTTTCAGTGCCGTTCAGGTCGTCGTTGATACCAGCGCCTGATAGAACAAACAAAGGCGCTGTAACCCGACGGAGGTCAAGTTTTGAAGACAACTCTTCCTGAAAACTGACCTTCAACATCATAATCGCCTTCTCCATCTCTTCCGGAGCTAATTGCGGGCGATAATCGCAAGGAATGTAAAGTTTCATATTTATCAATATTAAATAAAAAAAATCGCCGCAAAAGTCGTTAATCGTCCGGTGCTTTTTTTGTTTTTTATTTATATATTTTTTTAGACAATAATTCATCATGTAGATTTTGTGCAATAACACCACTTTATGTGTAAAATCTATACACAAGCGTATCTTTTTGTGTAAAATTGCAATAAATGCATAATGCCGCCGTAAATAGAATTGAGATTTAAAAAATTCTGTTGCTTTGATAATAAGTTGTTTTGCACGCCGGGAGAAGCAGATTTTTAAGATGACCGCAGATTTTGCTAACGACTAACAACTACTCACTCTTCACCACCTCCGCCGGATTTTGATTTGCCGCTCTCCATACCGTTGAAAATATCGAAAACACTATTACTGCGAAAACTGCCAAGAAAATAGCCACGTATAGCCATGCGTCCATTGTTGTCTGTTTTACGTAACTTTCTAACCAGCGTTTCATAATTAGATATCCGGCGGTGAAAGCCACTAATGCTGCCATTGCAAGCAAAACAAGATATTCTTTGAAAAATATGTTCATAATGTCTAATATTTCCGCGCCGTGCACTTTGCGTATGGCTATTTCGCGGCGACGTTGCTGGCAGGTAAGGCTTGTGAGCGAATATACTCCGAAGATTGCTATCAGCATACAGGCAAAGGTCATAATAGATAGAAGTTTAAGCAATGCTTGCTCTGACTTGAGTTGCTCTTCGAAAATGTCTTCAAAATATGTAAATTCAATCCATGCTTCATCATCAGGGTTATCTTCGAGTATCAATTGCTTTATGGCATCCTGGGTTTGTTGGCGATGACCGTCTTCAAATCTATATGCCACTTGCAGAAAAGGTACATGTCTGGGTTCCGTTTTGTACCCGATACGCAAAGGTTTCACTTTTGTAACTGGCGACAAGTAGAAATCGCGTACAACTCCTATATTATTTTCGTTGCCCGACAGTACTTCGCCTAACTCTTTAATCGCCGTTTCATTGTGTACCCATTTATTATTTACCTCGTTTGAATGTCCCACGCCTTCAATAATTTCGATTCCAAAAAAATCGTAAAAATGAGCGTCTGCAATAATCCTGTCGAGCGGATAGACAACGGGTTGCCCGTCTTTTTCATATCTAATTGAGGCGCTGCCTGCTAACATATTACTCTGTAGAAACATTTGCGTCACGGGTAATACATCAATTATGCCGGGCACCTGTTTCAAACGCTCCTCGTTGCCATAAAAGTAGTTTCTAACGGTAGCAATATTGCGGCGGTCGATGCCCAAGTCGGCTCTATGTAGCAAATAATTCATCTGTTTGATAAAAACGGCGGCGCAAAAAATCATTCCCAAACTAATGCATAATTGCACAAACAGACTGCTTTTTCGAAATAGATTTTGCGAACCCGGGCTACCCGCTCCTTTTATACTTTCGTTGAGAACTTGTCGGCGTGAGTACAAAACAGGAATACCGCCCGCGAAAAATCCGCACAGTATCAATAATATAGCATAAAACGACAGTTCAACAAAAATGTTTATATTGCCGGCACCTATTTCTGCATAATCCTTAAATGCTGGCATCAGCCACGCCATCAGAGTGAAGCCGGCCACAAGCGATAGCAATATTATTAACAAAAAGTCGTAGTACAGCGTTGCAGCATTTTGCCGGTCGGTTGCTCCGTTCACTTTGCGTAATGCCAATTCGCGCAAGCGCATACGAACGCGAGTGACGTAGAGCGTCAAATGATTGAACAGCGAACAAATGATAACCAACAAGCCGGCTATGGCAAAAATGCGGATATGTGCAAATTTTATTTCAGACTGTATTGTTCCCGATGGGTCTTTGTATCGCAGTTGTCGCAACGGAGTGAGTACAAGTGATACAGGCGTTCGCCATTCCGGCAGGTCTATTTTATCCAATTTTTGCTCAAGCGCTTTTATATCTACATTTTCTTTTACCAAAATGTATGTGTTGAACAGTCTGTAACTCCAAAACCAGTCAGTCCGGTATCTTTCTTCGGAGCCTTGGTTGATTGGAACAATTATATTGTATGGGATGTTGGTATGTGTCCAGTTCGGAATGGGAATGTGGTCTAAAAAATTGTACTGATCCACGATATGCTCCATAAGTTGCGCCGGCACGTTATCAAAGTGATTAACCAATGCATCGGGTTTTTGCGAATATCCTTTGACAAATAGAAATTCCGGCAAGGGCATATCAAAAATATAACAAAAGGCTCTATCAATTTGCAAAAGCCCAAAGTTGTTATGCATATAGTGTGAAATCACGCTCGCTTCCTCAATTTCAGGAAAATTTGATTTTAAAAAATTGGCTAACGGATAGGGAGTACCCTGCTCTACTTCAAAACTTTTAACGTCTGACGTTTCCCACTTGTGCTTGGCAAACTGAACGCGATAAATCCTGTCCGCCTTCGCATGAAAACTATCATAGCTCATTTCGTACCTTATCCACAAAGCAGAAAAGGCAAAACAAACAAATCCTACAGCCAACCCGATGATGCTGATGATGTTCTGGGACTTGTATTTCCGTATGTTACGAAACGCGATTTTGAGATTGTGGGTGAACATCCTCTAATCCTCATTTATTCCTTCCGAACACCTTTTCGATAATTGAACTGCCCCAAGCGAATGGGTCTGCTCTGATTTTCATTTCTTGATCGCCTATCAATGACATCAGTCCGTTTATTGCCATTCCTGTAATGTAACTGTCAAAATTTGTATCTCCTATTGGAGCAGGTAAACCGGAAAGGTGTCCGCTAAGTTCGTCTTTAAGTCCGGGGGTTAATGGATTATTTATCAATGGACTGCTTAGCAAATTGGTTAAACTGCTATGAAAACTGTTGTAGTTGGTTGCTAACGGCTCCCAATACTTCGTAACCACTTCTACGCTTAGCATTGCCTCATTAACTACAGGTAAAAACACTCCTCGCAAACCTGTGGTTGTATTTACCCGCAAATAGTGTGTTGCGGCAGTATCAACGCCGTTAAGAATAGCAAGTCCATCGGCTATTCCCATACCCAATATTGCATCCGCAAAAACATTAAATGCGCCTCCGGCAGCCGCTTCAGCAGCGCGGTTTATTCCTAACAAAAAATCTGCGGCTAATTCTTTAACATTCAGGCTTCCTATTATCGATTGAGCTGCAAACTGCAACGCCGGCGTTAGATTGTCCAAAAAAGACAATGCGTCTACCATATTTTGCACTTCAGTGGGCAACGGAATACGTATATCCATTATAGGATTACTGTAGAAACCGTTTGTTTCATGCGCCGAAGCGGATGAGTTTTCTGCCCCGATTGTTAAAGCTTTTTTCAATCCTTCAACAATTTCTTCAGTTGTCAATTCGTTGGGCAGCATGTCGCAACTGCTACTGATGCCAATACAAGCCATTACAATGGCAATAATTACAATTCTGTTCATTTTTTTAGTACTTTAAATTTTTGTGCAAAATTACGAAAAAAAAATTAAATTACGAAAAAAAAAATTAAAAAAATATTGTTTAAAGAAAAAATGTGTATCTTTGCAACCTGAAAATTTGAAGTGAAATTAATGTAATATAATAATAGTCAATGAAAAAGGACATTCATCCTAAAAATTACCGTTTGGTTGTTTTTAAAGACATGTCGAACGAACACACGTTTATAACCCGTTCGACCGCGAATTCACGCGAGACCATCGAAATAGATGGAGCGCAGTATCCGTTGATAAAGTTGGAAATATCCAACACATCGCATCCGTATTATACGGGCAAAATGAAGTTAGTTGATACGGCAGGACGCGTTGATAAGTATATGAATCGCTATAAAAATCATTACAAGAGTAAGGCAGTTAGTTAGATATTTTTACGGATTAAGCGCGAGCGACGCTTTAAATCCCCAACTGCGATACTTAAAATTGCTAAATCCTGCAAATACTCCTATTTCCCATGCAGGTAGCATTCCTATTGTGTAACTCGGCTCAAGATAATTCTTTAAACCGGGAGTATACAGATAATTGAGTTGTACGCTCTCTTTCCATAGTATACGGTTACTGAAATAGGGCAAAAATTTCAAAAAGAGAAATGGAGTTTGATATACGAAATGCGCTTGCACGTGCTTGTCGGAAGCGCTATAGCGATAGTATTCCAGCAGTTTATATGAGCCCGTGCCGAACGTTTTGATAGAAAAAGGTATCTCAATGGTTTTAAAATGAGCAAAATCAGGAAAATGAACAGTCTTATTGTTAATAAATGAGCCGGCAAAAACCCCGTAGCTAAATTCCTGCATCAGTCCGGCTTTAAGTGTTTGACTGATACCAAGCCAAGCGTGGTCGTAGTTGCTACTGCTCCCCATTACGCCATTCAACCCTTTGCGCCATCCTGCAAAAAATGTAGGAAAATCAGACCTGACGTAGTGTTTACGCTTGCCAACTATACGATAGTAAAGACGTGGAGTGTAAGCGAAATTTACCGCTAATGAAGTGTGATTGTGGTTGATTAGAGGTACAACGAGTTCAATGTTAACGGGCTCATTCGGCGAATACTGTCGCCCGTTGTTGTAAAAAAACGAAAAATCGCTGTTATTGTCGAGCATGACACGGCGGGAAAATCTTACATTAGTGGTTAATTGCAGACCGTTAGCAATGTCTATCATATTTCCCAGCGACACAAAATTATTGTCATAAAGTTTCAAATAATTTTGTCTGAAAAACAGCGATGCTATAGTATTTTCGAAGTCATGCATACCTAAATCACTGAAATCACTGCTTTTATGCCCAAATCTGATGTTTGTTCTGCCGCGTCGCATAGGAGCGTATGCATACCAAGCGTCTACCTCCCACATAAGCGTTTTGCGATTGATAGCCCACGTAGCTTCCGGAGTGATTGATATTTGCCGTTGTTGCGAAAAATTTTTGTTATACGTAAATCTTTGTCCGATATAAAATCCGTCTACCGTATTGAAGCCTATTTGCGAAGGATTTAGCAGTCCGCGATATCTTATATTTCCCCACGAGCCTTGTTTGCCAAGACTGACGTTGTTTGTACCCAATAATATTTTACGGCTCGTTGACGTGCTTTGCTGTTTACTATCGGCTGCGCTTTGCACGGTATCGCGTTTTTGCTGTTGAGTTGCAAGTCTGTGTTCACGCTGCTGGTAACTTCTAATCTCTTCTGTATTTAGCGGCACAGGGCGCATCTTTTCCCAAAAGGCTGTATCACGGACATTTGCAGCGCTGTCTACCGTTATATTGAATGTGCGCCTAAGTTCTTCAGTGAGGTCAAGCGATTGATTTTCTCTTTTTTCTGTTTCGCTTTCCCTTTGCATTAATCGCGCCAATTGATATGCCTGCCGATTAGTTAAATCTTCTCTATCTAACAGATTTTCAATCCTTTCGCTTGTTCGCGTGGGTTGAGCGCTTCGTTCGGACAATTCTGTTGGCGGAGCTTGTAGTTGCTGCTGGGCAAGGCGTTGTTGCTGGGCAAGCAACAGAGCATCGGGTTTGCGCAAAGCGGTATTTTCAATTAATTCGGTATATTTTATTGACGCTACATAATGAAAAGAGCCACTGTTGCCCAATACCGACGCGTCAAAATTAAAATGGTGACTAACGGGCATCCAAACGTTTTCGTTTACCTCGCCAAAATTTATTTGCATACGGAATGTTATTCCCATAATTAGTTCGCCCGAAACATCAGCGCTGTGGACATTCCAATAGCCATCGGCTATGTACACGTAGCCCGAAAATAGTTGCTTGCTGTTTCTACGCGGTATTATTCTGATTTTGTTTATGATGCGGTCGTCGTCAAGAAAAAAACCTTCGTAACTAAAACGATAATGCGCAAAAGCGCTGGTAGACAGAGGAGAAATTATAGGGTTAAAGGCATTTTCATCGTAAATGCTTGCTGTTATCAAGGTCATTGCATTGTTGTCTTCGCTAACAGGCATACTGCCGGTTTTTCTTACTATCGTTTGTTTGTAGTGATTAGGAACGATAAATTCTATTTCGTTAAACGATTCTTCCAAGTAGGTATTACCTTCTATTTCTCTGAGATTCAAATCTTCTGATTGTGCTAAACGTTTTAGTAGAGGCGAAATACGTCCTACATGCAACGTTCCTTTCAAATACACTTCAGCCTTATATTCAGATACTTGATTCAGATAAAAGGGCGCCATAGCTATTGCCCGCCTCATCATTGCGTATGCAGGGTCTTCGCCTCTGTTGTTGGAAACAAACAATTCCGGTATGCTAAAAGCGGTTTCTATTAACGTTACGTTGTATTCTACAGTCTCCAATTCTCCTACCTCCAAGAGTATTGTTTGATTTTCGTAGCCCATACTTTGGAAAACGCAGACGTAAACTCCTTGAGGAACCCGCAATTCGTAATAACCATTATCGTTGGCAGCCGTTCCCATTCTAAGCTCTCTGATAAACAACGAAGCGTTGTAAACCGGCTGCCCGTTCGCGTCTGTTATTCTACCTTTTATTACCTGTGCATTAGCATAGAATCCTGCATAAAGCAATATCATAAGGACAATCAGGCGTCGGGTCAGATTGGAAGAGACGGCATGCATACACAAAAATCATAATTCCAAATCTATCCCATGCTCTTCTTTCCACGGCAAACCGTGAATGTTCAGTTGTTCCATAAACGGGTCGGGGTCAAATTCTTCTACGTTGTAAACTCCCGATTTTTTCCACAATCCTTTCAAATACATCATGGCTCCTATCATTGCCGGCACACCGGTTGTGTAGCTAATTGCCTGCATTCCTGTTTCTTTGTAAGCCGTTTCGTGACAACAATTGTTATATATATAATATGTATGCTCTTTTCCGTCTTTCAATCCGCGAATACGGTTGCCAATAGAGGTTTGTCCCTTATAGTTTTTACCTAAATCGCCCGGATTAGGAAGCACAGCCTTAAGAAATTCTAACGGCACAATTTCAACGCCCTGAAAACTTACCGGTTTGATGCTTGCCATACCTATGTTCTGTATCACGCGAAGATGCGTGAGATATTCCTGTCCGAAGGTCATCCAGAAGCGCGCACGTTTGATAGTAGGAAAATTCTTTACTAACGATTCAAGTTCCTCGTGAAATATAAGATACGATTCACGTTGCCCTATTCCGGGATAAGTAAGAGGTTTGTGTATTTCGTGCGGCTTAGTTATTACCCATTTGCCGTTTTCCCAATATTTTCCATTTTGAGTTATTTCCCTGATATTAACTTCGGGATTAAAATTTGTTGCAAACGGGTGTCCATGGTCGCCGGCATTACAGTCCACTATATCCAAATACTGAATTTCGTCGAAATGATGTTTTGCAGCGTATGCCGTGAAAACACTTGTTACCCCTGGATCGAAACCGCAACCCAATATAGCCGTTATGCCCGCATTTTTGAATTTTTCATGGTAAGCCCATTGCCACTTGTATTCAAACCCAATTTCTTCTTTAGGCTCGTAGTTTGCCGTATCCAAGTAGCTAACCTGCGTTTCCAAACATGCTTCCATAATTGGCAAATCTTGATACGGCAGGGCGACATTAACCACAATTTGTGGTTTAAAACTGCGGATAAGTTTAACTACTTCCGCTACATTGTCGGCGTCTACCTGTGCCGTACTGACGCGTTTGTCGCCAATTTTTGCAGCAATAGCGTCGCACTTGGACTTTGTGCGACTTGCAAGCATAATCTCGCCGAACACTTCGGGAACCGAGGCAATCTTGTGCGCCGTTACCGTGCCCACTCCACCAGCTCCAATAATCAAAACCTTATTCATCATACTATTCTAATTTAGTTTGAGCCACAAATATAGTTATTTTTTTTTTATTAGCAAAATTTTTTGTTATTTTTTTTTATAAAAATATATTTTTTTTATAAAAATGTTTTACCTTTGTGTTTTTTTAAATTAGAGTATAAATTATGTCAAGAGAAATAAAATTCAGTTTGGTATACCGGGATATGTGGCAAGCATCCGGTAAGTATCAGCCACGAGCTGACCAATTAAAAACCATAGCGCCTGTGATAGTAGACATGGGATGTTTCGCCCGTGTGGAAACAAATGGCGGAGCTTTTGAACAGGTGAATCTAATGTATGGCGAAAATCCAAACCATGCAGTGCGAGCTTTTACCGAAGCTTTCAACAAAGTAGGAATTCAAACGCACATGCTCGACCGCGGATTGAACGGTTTGAGGATGAACCCTGTGCCTTCCGACGTTAGGAAACTAATGTATCGCGTAAAAAAAGCTCAAGGTACCGACATCACACGTATATTTTGCGGACTGAACGACCCAAGAAATATAATTCCGTCAATCGAATATGCTAAGGCTGGCGGCATGATTCCGCAAGCGGCAATGTGTATAACATATTCGCCGTTGCATACGGTAGAATATTATACTAAGCTTGCCGAGCAACTGATAGAAGCCGGAGCAACGGAAATATGTCTGAAAGACATGGCAGGAGTAGGACGTCCTTACAGCGTGGGACAAATAGTAAAAAATATAAAAACGCGCCATCCAAATATTTTAGTGCAGTATCACGGACACACAGGTCCGGGCTTCTCAAATGTTTCGATGCTTGAGGCTGCCAGAAATGGCGTAGATATTCTCGACGTTGCTATGGAACCGCTTTCGTGGGGAATGGTACACCCCGATGTTATATCTATTCAAGCGATGCTTAAGGATGCCGGATTTATTGTTCCTGAAATAAACATGGACGCCTACATGGAAGCAAGGAGGTTAACGCAGGCTTTCATGGACGATTTCCTCGGATATTTTATCGACCCGACAAACAAACACATGACGTCGCTGCTTGTAGGATGCGGACTGCCCGGAGGTATGATGGGCTCTATGATGTCTGACCTGAAAGGAATGCACAGCGCAATAAACTCGGCATTGAAACAGCGTAACAAACCCGAAGTGACCTTAAACAACTTGGTTGTACAACTTTTCAATGAAGTAGAATTAATATGGCCCATGTTAGGTTATCCGCCGTTAGTAACGCCATTCAGCCAATATGTTAAAAACATAGCGCTGATGAATATCTTTGGAATGGCTAAAGACGAGCCACGTTTTTCAGCAATCGACAAAGACAGTTGGAACATGATATTAGGCAAAACCGGAAAATTGCCGGGAGAATTAGACCCAAGTATCATCGAATTAGCAAAATCCAAAGAATTAGAATTCTATGATGGCGACCCTCAAGAAGCTTATCCTGACGAATTGGACAGATTTGTTAAGGAAATGAAAGAATTAGGATGGGATGAAGGTCCAGACCAAGAAGAACTGTTTGAATTTGCCATGCACGAACGTAACTATCGAGATTTCAGGTCGGGTACAGCAAAAAAACGCTTTATTCAGGAATTAGAGCAAGCAAAAGAAAAAGCAGGAGTTCCTAAAATTGTTAAGAGACCTATTGTTGAGGTTCCGTTGTTCCATTTTGAAGAAATTGTAAAGGAATATCCTACTGCAAAACCGGTTCACGCACCGTGCAAAGGAGAATTGATATGGCAATATGATGTAGACGACGCTTCATCAGCGCCTTTTGTAGGCGACCAAATTGAAGAAAATGCAATACTGTGCTATATCCAAACATTTTACGGAGTAGAAACCGTAAAGGCAGGATTTGGCGGAAAAATAGTTGCAATTTACAAAAAACAGGGCGAAAAAGTACAGAAAGGCGAAATAATGGCTTTTGTACAGTAGAGCCCTACATATGTCCGGTTTGGTACAAAAAAATAATAATCAGCCTGTTTGGTACAAGGGAACTGGCGTTAACGAGGCTATTGAACGTTTCACTGTTGGCTCGGACAGAGAAATGGACTTGTACCTCGCGCGTTTCGATGTAATTGGGACAATCGCCCATATACGTATGCTTGAAAGTATCAAACTGCTGACTGAGGGCGAACTTGGTAAACTTGAGGAGGAATTGCGGTCTATCCATTTGCGCATATCGGCAAACGATTTTTGTATCGAAGACGGCGTTGAAGACGTACACTCCCAAATAGAACTGTTGCTCACGCGCAAGCTGGGCGATGTGGGAAAAAAAATACATAGCGGTCGTTCGCGCAACGACCAAGTATTAGTAGACATTAAGCTATTGATTCGTCACGAAATTGAGGAAATTGTAAAATGCGTTTGTCGTTTGTTCGATGCGTTAATAGCGCAAAGCGAAGAAAACAAAGACGTTTTAATGCCGGGCTACACGCACTTGCAGGTAGCTATGCCTTCGTCGTTCGGGCTGTGGTTTGGAGCCTACGCCGAAAGCCTCGCAGACGACATGCACATGATGTATGCGGCATGGCAGGTAACAAATCAGAACCCGCTCGGCTCGGCAGCCGGATACGGTTCTTCATTTCCGCTAAACCGGACTATGACCACTAATTTGTTAGGCTTCGACGCTCTCAATTACAATGTCGTGTATGCACAGATGGGGCGAGGCAAAACCGAAAAAATTATGTCATTTGCTATGGCTTCTATTGCCGCTACATTATCGCGTTTTTGCGTTGATGCCTGTCTTTACATGAGTCAAAACTTCGGTTTTATTTCGCTACCAGACGAACTCACAACAGGCTCAAGCATCATGCCGCACAAAAAAAATCCTGACGCGTTTGAACTCACACGCGCAAAATGCAACAGAATACAAGCCCTTCCGTCAGAAATAACCCTGTTGGTTAATAACCTTCCGTCAGGATATTTCCGTGATTTACAAATATTGAAAGAAATATTGTTTCCTACTTTCAATGAATTAAAAAATTGTTTAGACGTAGTGACTTACGTTGTAAAACAAATCACCGTCAATAAAAATATTTTAGATGATGCGCGATACCATTATTTGTTTAGCGTTGACGCTCTAAATAACTTGGTTTTGAACGGCAAGCCTTTTCGTGATGCATATAAAGAAGTGGGAACTCAAATTAGCGAAGGAAAATTTGTTCCAAAAATAAATGCAAAACACACTCACGAAGGTAGTATAGGGAACTTGTGTAACGACAAAATTCAGGAAAAAATGCAGACTGCTATAGACAGATTTTCATTTGAAAAAGTAAAAACAGCGTTGAACGCATTAATAAAAAATTAGATGTAAATTTATGGACTACAAAAACAAATTTTTAAAAATTCGTGAAGCTACACGACATATTTGCGAACACGCCAAAATAGACGAAATGCTCTTGTTTTTAGCAGAACAACTGGAAGATGAAGCAAACATTAATATGTTGATAAAAGCCAATAAGACCGATGTAGATAAAATTACCTCCGATTCCTCGCAAAATATTCATCTGAAATTGTCTCATGCCCGTATAGCTGGCATTGCAACCAACATACGTGCAGTTGCGATGGACGCCTCGCCATTGGAAATTGTGTTAAAAAGCCACACGTATTCTAACGGACTGGAAATTAGTAAAATATCAGCGCCCTTAGGCGTGGTTTACATCGTTTGCGATGCGCGTCCGGATATCATCTTTGACATGTTTTCACTGTGCATTAAAGCAGGTAATGCCTGTGTGTTGAAATTAGGCGACTGCGCCAAGAATACCGCAAAAGTGGCTGAAAAAATTATTAAAAATGCCCTGCAAATGTTTGGTTTTGATAGTTTGTTGATTACCCTACTTCCCAATCAAATAGAGAAAGATGTTGAAGTAACGCAGTATGTAGACCTTGTTATTCCGCTTGTGGCGTCGGGAACTGACGTAGTGCATGTTTTTTACGATGAATCAGCCAATAGAGAACAGGCAATGGCAATAATCAATAGCTCAAAAACGCGTCATAACGCCCTTGATTGCCTTTTGGTACATAGAAACAGACTTTACGATTTGTCAATTGTTTTTAATCCACTTGCAGATGCGCGGATTACTATCTTTGCAGACAACTGTTCAATAAAAGCGCTTCGAGGACGATATCCTGCTGATTTATTGATGAACGCTGATGAAAATACGTATGGAAAAAATTTCATGTTACACAGTATGGCGCTAAAAACTGTTGACGATTTGGAAGACGCCTTAAAACATATTTCGCGCTATGGCTCAAGACATTGCGAAGCAATTATAAGCAACAGTGAAGAAAACATTGAGATATTTCTAAATCGCGTAGACGCAACAAAATTATATGTCAACGCCTCTACATCGTTCAATGTCTGCCCTTCATTAGGATTAGGCGCCGAAAAAGACAAAATTCACGCAAGGAGACCAATAGGAATTAACGAACTGACTTCATACAGATGTATAGTGAGAGGCAACGGTCAAACGGTGGATTGATTGCTTAGTTTTCAGTTCTTAGTCCTTAGTTTTCAGTTTTTTTCCTCTATTGCATACAAAAAACCATCTCCGGCAACAAACAGCGTATTGCCTGAAGCGGCAGCAGGAGCAAAAATAGGTCCCGGCATTTTTATGGCAGAAATAATTTCCGGTTTCAATCCGGCTTTCAGAACGTAAAACATACTTTGATTTGTGCCGATGTAAATCTTCCCGTCCGCTAAAAGCGGGCGAGCCCAAATATCGCCTTGTAGCCTCAATCGCCAGCGTTCTACTCCTGTTGAAGCGTCAAAACAGTAAAAATATCCTCTACGGTCTGCTATATACACAAGTCCGTCTTCTGTAACTGCTTGCGTTATCGCTCCGCCTTCAATATTTGGCGTACCCCAAATAAGTTTTCCCGTTTTAGCGTCGATGCAAGTTAACCAACTTCTAAATGGTCTTGCGCCGTTCCATGCATCGTGTCCGAAAAGCATGAAAATTCTCCCTTCCGTATCGAGCGTGGGCGCCGGTAATGAAGTGTACGAAGGGCTTCCGCGTCCCATAACAAACGGGGGTACTGCGTCGCTGCCCGAATGTGCGCGCGGGTCGCCATGAAAAGTCCAAACAGTTTCTAAACGGACAAGTTTTCCGCCGTTAGCCTCATGTTGTTCCCACAAACTTTTGCGACAAGGCGCTTCAACTGCGTGCAGCACGCCATTGCCTCCACCGTAGAAAATCATTTTTTTTCCGTCAATCACTCCTATTGCCGGCGAACACCATTGACCATGCGAAATGTCGCTACCGATGTTGAAATCATCTCTGGCTAAAGGAATGCCTCTTTGAGCGTCCATTATTATCAAAGATGGAGCCTCGGGATATAAAACGCGTACATGCGTATGGTCGGGCGCATTACCGGTGTTGATAACTAATAGACCATCATATAATAATACATCGCTGTTGTTTGTATCATGAGGCATAGCATTCAGTTCGCCAAACATGTCGTAACGCCAAATTATGTCGGCGTCGGTTGCAGACAAAGGCAAAACGTTATTGGGACGTCCGGTTACTCTGCCTCTGTTTGTTGCTCCGAAAGTGTATAACAAATCTTCGTCAGTGTATGGACCCGTGTTGCCGTTTGCAAGTCCGTTCAGGTCGAGACATAGCGCCTCGCCGCGTCCGGTAACAAGGAACACACTGTCGCCTGTTACAGTTGGCGTCGACGAAATCCCGACGCAAAACGCATCAAACATACCCGAAATTCGGTAATCCTTGGGTAACGGTAATTGCCATAAAAAGTCGCCGCTTTTTTCATCGAAGCACAGCAAAACACTTCGACTGCCGCCCCGCTGCTTATCCCATTCAGCATCGTTGAGAGTACCTATCAAAACTTTTCCTCCTGCAATAACAGGCGTTGCATAAGTTTGAACGCCTATAGGCACAGCCCATCGAACATTGCTGCTCATTCCCGTAAATTTGTTATTGCGGTCTATTCTGCCCGGCTCAAAAGTTGAGGGCAGTTCGCCAAAGCCTGAACCTGATACTTGAGAAGAGCATGAAAACTGAAAACAGCAAAAAAGTATAAGCAAAAACCTTACTTGGTGATACATAGTATTTTAGATTAATATTTGAACATGCAAAACTACAAAAAAAAAGGGAAACAAAATGTTAAAAAATTACAAAATCAAAACTTTAACATTTTTTAACACATTAAAATGTTTTCGTAATGATATTTATTGTAATTTTGGCTTTTTTTTGATAGTGATATTTTGCAATTAATAAATAGTGTAAATGTTTTAATTTTAACAACTTAATAAGTGGATGTCAAAGTTTAAAAAATCTTCTAAGAAACGCCTGCTTTTAATCTTTTTGGCGGGCATAACGGTTGGAGCTATAGTAGTTTTGTTCAGCGTTAGAGCCATGTATCTAACCGGTACGGATGAATTTTGTGCAAGTTGCCACGTTCATCCTCACAGTTTTGATAATTGGCGACGCGCTCCTCACTACAACAACCGTGTTGGCGTTAGGGTGCATTGCATTGATTGTCATTTGCCTCCTAAAGGAACGGCCTATCATTTCACAGAAAAAGCGCGCACCGGATTGAGCCATTTATGGTCATTCTGGACAAAAGACAGCGCTTCTTTCGACTGGGAACGAAAACGTCAGTTGGCTAATGCCGTTCATTTCGTTTACAATGAATCGTGCGAAAGATGCCATATTAATCTTTTCCCCAGAGGATTATCCATTGATGGAGGAACTGCTCACCTTTATTACGAGGCTAACAAAGAACGACTTAACCTTCAATGTATCAGTTGTCATTTAGATGTTGGACATTTTAATCCCAACTACAGTCATTCAAGAATGACCGGTATGCCCGTTATTTCGACTGCGAATGCAGATATTTTCGAAGAGGCTACAGAAGTAACCCAATTTGAGAACTTTACCGAACAAATACCGGGAACATCGGTTTCTTTCGAAATGGTAGCCATCCCCGGTGGTAGTTTCAAAATGGGTAGTCCTGCAAATGAAAGGTTTAGAAGAGAAGACGAAGGACCTGTTCGCGATGTAACAGTTAGTCGATTCTTTATGGGTAAAACACAAGTAAGTTGGGATGAGTTTTGGTCTTTTCTTATAGAAACTTCATCTGAGGGCAGAATACCTCCCGAAGTTACTCGGGAAAGCAACCGCGAAGCTATTTCAGTTGACGGCATCAGTGGTCCGACTCCAGCGTATGGAGCTCCAAGTCAAGGCTGGGGCGAAGGCGCACGTCCGGCAATTACAATGTCTCACTATGCGGCAGAGATTTATTGTTTGTGGCTTTCAATGAAAACAGGTAAAAAATACCGTTTGCCTACAGAAGCCGAATGGGAATACGCCGCTCGCGGAGGTACTCAAATGCCATACTTTTTCCCTGGCGACCCACGACGCTTTTCATCACAAGGGTGGCGCAACAGATTCTTTGGCGCTGACACTGCCGTTATTAACACCTTCGTTGTTTACGACATGAACAGTACCGGCAGAACACAAGAGCCCGGACGCGTGCAGCCAAATCCATTCGGATTAGTAAACATGCTCGGAAATGTGCTTGAATTCTGTTCAGATTGGTATTCACACAGAGCCTACGCTATGACGGGAACATCAGTATCTAACCCAACCGGACCTGAAGAAGGAAGCGAACGGGTAGTGCGCGGTGGAAACTACTCCAGCGATGCATCTGATGTGCGCGTAGCAGCCCGTTTTTATACAAAAACAGAAGAATGGTTGAGAACAGACCCTCAACAACCTCAAAGTATTTGGTGGTACACGGACATTACAGGCATAGGCTTCAGAGTTGTGTTAGAAGTAGACAATTTAATAGATTAGTATTTAATTTTTTTTCTTTATTATTATTAAACATCATGAGTAAAAATTCATTAAACAGAAGAGATTTTCTCTCAAGCGCTGCGGTAGTTGGCGCAACCGGCGCTATAGGAGCCGGACCATTATTGACCTCTTGTGGAGGACCTAAAGAACCGCCGTTAGTTCCATTAAGACCACAGTCAGAATGGAATATACCCTCAGACCCATTGCCTGACAGGGCAATTGATGGAAGAGAATTGAAGGTAGGATTAGTTGGTTGCGGAGGACAAGGTACAGGCGATTTGATGAGCTTGCTAAGCGTTGCAGACAACATCAAAGTTGTGGCGTTAGGCGATACGTTTCAAGACAGAATTAACGGATGTCGCCGTCAATTGAGCGAAAGATACAACCAAACAGTACCTGACGAAATGTGCTTTATAGGATTTGACGCCTATCAAAAAGTAATTAACGCTGGTATAGACATGGTTATGTTGATTACTCCGCCAGCTTTCCGTCCCGCTCAATTTAAAGCGGCTGTAGACGCAGGCGTTCATGTATTCATGGAAAAACCGATGGCAGTCGACCCGGTTGGCGTTCGCGCTATATTGATGGCAGCGCGCCAAGCCGAACAGCAAAGGCTATGCGTTATCAACGGAACTCAACGTCGCCACGCCAGAAGATATGTGGAGGCGTACAAGCTCGTGCAGTCAGGATTGATAGGCGACATCGTGTCGGCTAATGTGTACTGGAATCAACAAAAATTGTGGCATCGCGACAAAGACCCCAGATGGACCGACATGGAATGGATGGTTCGCGACTGGGTGAATTGGAACTGGTTGTCCGGCGACCATATCACCGAGCAGCACATCCACAACATTGATGTATTCCACTGGTTTAGTCACCTCACGCCAGTACGTTGCGTTGGATTCGGAGCCCGTCAGCGACGCCCAACCGGCGACCAGTTCGACATGTTTAGCGTAGACTACATTTACGAAGGCGGAGTACATGTACATAGCATGTGTCGCCAAATAGACGGTACGCACGGCAACGTTTCAGAACGCATTCAAGGAACAAAAGGCGTATGGTCAAGCAACGGACGTATTACCGACCTTCAAGGAAACGAACTGTGGAGATTCGACAGAGAAAAAGAAGAGGAAGAATACGAAGTGAGAAACGAGTTTCAATTGCAGTTTGTTAACTGGGTTACGCGTATAAGAAACAACGACCCTATTAATCAAGCCGAAGAAACTGCACATTCTACTTTAGCCGCCATAATGGGACGTATTTCGGCATATACCGGCGCACAAGTTACTTGGGAAGAGGTAATGGCTATGGACTTAGACATAGTGCCAACCGACTTGAGCCTCAGAAACATGGATTTGAGCCAATTCCCGGTGCCAACACCCGGCAGAGGACCAAACGACCCAAGACCTGAACAGCAAAGAAGAAGAACGTAGTTGTTATATTGTAAGAAAAGCGAAGGAATAAAAAATTGTCATATTACTGAATTTTGACGGTTTTTTATTCCCTCGCTTTTTTTTGTTTTATTCGTTGTTCGCAAAACTACAAATCATAAAAAATCTTAAAATTTACTATAAAATTTTTTTGTTGTAAAAATATTCCGTTTCTTTGCAGCTGATTTTTAATTAGTTATGTTTGTTGTTAGGCGAACGGCGAACATAAAAAAAATAGAACGTATGAAAAATAAACGAATTACAGTCACAACATTGTTATTATCAATGTTTTTTACGGCAACAATAGCTCAAACAGTTGAAACCGTAGAGTTCGATTATACCACAATCGACCTCGAGGAAATAACTATTACCTCACAATACGGCAACCAGCATCTGTTGGATATTCCTGTTGCTATTACCGCAATAAGCGCGCCGACGCTCGAAAGTGGCAACATCAGCGGATTGGAACAGTTGGCTGGTTATGTGCCGGGTTTTAACGCGCTGGTGCAAACTCCTGGACGCCCCAATTTAGTCATTCGCGGATTAACGAGCGATGAGGTAAGCCCTTCGGCGCAACCGCGCGTATCGGTATATTTAAACCATGCGCCAATAAGTCGCGCAACTATGGCTATTGCTGAAATATACGATATGGAGCGCGTTGAAGTTTTGAAAGGCCCGCAGGGGACACTCTTCGGGCGAGGCTCGCAAGCGGGAGCTATACATTATATAACACGTAAACCTGAAAATCTATTCGGCGGATACGTAAAAGCAGGTATGGGCGATTTCGGTATGATGCAGTTTGAAGGCGCAGTGAATGTTCCGATAACGCAGGATATTTCTGCGCGTTTGGCGGGTATATACAGTTATCGCGATGGATATATCAAAAATCTTTCGGGCGGCGATGCACTCAACGGTAAAAATACCTTCGGCGGTCGTTTTTCGGTGGCATACGCTCCACAAAACAGTAATTTCAAGGCTGACCTGATGGTTAATTATCAAAAAGACGATAATCCCGGAACAGGGTTTATAAATCCCAACAATGTTCACGACATTTTCGACTATGGCGCGCGCGTAGACCCTAATACAGAGTTTTACAACAGACGCGAAGTTTTCGGATATGTTGTAAATGCCCGATATTACGTTAACGAAAACAATTATTTCAGCGCTATAAACTCATATTTCAGCAATACCGCAAATTCACGATTCGACGGCGATGGTACGTCGGGCGCCGCTATTGATATGCTCGAAAAGGGCAAGGCAAAGCAGTTTATGCAGGAATTTCGCTTCAATTTTTCTGCTGGCAACCGCCTCTCCGGCATAACAGGAGCAAGTTTTTGGCGCGAAGACGTGAGCCATACATACGATTTTCGACCAAACGAACAGTATGCTGCGTGGTTGATTTTTGAGATGCCCAAAATGCTTATGCACGGCAACAGGATGAGATTTCAGGCAGCCATGCCGCATTTGGGAATAAACGAAGATTTGCACTTTTCGAGCGACCACGAAGAAGTAAATGTTACCAACGCCACAAACAGCGCATTCGACCTCTATTTCGACGCAACGTATAAACTGACGGCTAAATTGAGTTTTACGGCTGGCGTTCGTGCAACGTTCGAAAAATTTGCAATAAAAAATCACGCATACCACAGCGCCGGCGAACCTTCAGTGATAGGACAATGGTTTGTATTTTCAGATAATGACCGTGAGCCGTCATTTTTCGTTAATGAACCCAACCGGGAAGCCGTCAATTTCTTTTTTTATCCCGTTAATAATCCGCGAGAAGAAAAATCTTATGCGGCGCTGACGTGGCGAACTAATTTGAAATACGACCTCGACGAACGTTCAAACGTTTTTGCTGGATATTCGCGGGGACGCCGTCCTAATGTATTTCAATACAATTCAGTGGGCGACCTGTCAATAATTGACGCCGAAAGCCTCCATAGTTTCGACGCTGGATATAAGCTTGTAAGCCGCCGCTATATGTTCGATGTTTCGTTGTATTATCAACTATACAACAATTTCCAGAGTTCGATGTGGGAAGGAATGAACTACATTATAGTTGATGGAGGAAAAGCAACATCCTACGGCGTGGAAATTTCGGGCAGAGCGATGCTAAACAGTTACCTGAATATTTTTGGCAACTACGCATACGCCCGCGCAACTTTTGACGACAGCGATAACGTCGGCGCTCCGCAAGCAATGGCAGGCAGAACGTTGCGCTTAACACCTCGCAACAGTTTTCTTGTGGGACTGAATGTAGGAGTTGATATTCTGCAAAATATGCGTGTCACGCTCACACCAGCTTATTCGTGGAGAAGTCACTTTTATTTCGAAGATGCTAACGACCCCGAAATAGAACAGGACGCATACGGCTCGCTAAATGCAAATCTCTCACTATTGTTCAAACAACAGAGATTGACTGTTTCCGTTTTTGGCTCTAATATAACCGGCGAAAAATATCTTATCGGAGCCGGCAACATGGGAGCAATGTTTGGAATACCAACCTTTGTTCCGGGTCCGCCAAGAATGATAGGAGGAAAAATAATGTGGAGATTTAAATAGTTTTATAGTTTTCAGAATTTAGAATTTAATCGTTTTTATAGACAATTTTATAATAGTTTTTTAGTTTTAATTTTTAATTTAATTTTTATTTATCATGAACAAATTGAAGTTTTTATCAGTAATGTTGTTTTCTGCCATAATGGCAGTAGTATTTGTTGTATCTTGTGATGACGACCCTCCGAAAGACCCAGCTGCGGAAGGAACAAAGGCAGGACAAGAAACGTGTGATTGCGTGGAAACGGTAGAGGGTCCAAACTTGCCGAATCCTCCGGCAGGCGTTAATCCATTAGAACCGGACTTAACCGACCCTGCTACTTTGGCATGGCTTGGAGCGGTTGAAAATGCATATGATGCTTATTTTGGGGAATTAGGTGGATGCACCGCGCAAGTAGCCACAAGGTACGAGGAGTTTTATTCGTTTGATTATGACGCTTATGACCCGACGTCGCCGTTAGGCTTTTTCAGTTGTTTTAATTTTAAAAACACGGAATTTCAACAAGCCTTTATGACAGCAGCCGGAGTGTGTGCTGATGCATTCCCGTCTTTTTAGTTACATTTTCACAAATAATTGTGAATAATTAACTCGACGACACGCCTGTTATTAGGCAAACGATGGAGTAGATAGACATTAAGGTCGCTCTACTCCATCACGGCGTTCAGGCAAACGATGCTGTTTACGAGACATTTGAAGAGTAAATGGGCAGGGATACGAAAAAAACTATTGTTTGCAAGTAAAAAAGCATCAACGGCAAAACAAGCAGAAGACGTGTTGAACGCGTTAAAAGCAACATTCGGGTCATATTACAATTAACCCAACACTATGTTTACTTCCTTTTCCATTTCTATATCAAACTTTTCCAATACGGAACTACATATTCTGTCGGCAAGTTGTATAACTTCCTTTCCGGTGGCGTTGCCGTAGTTCACAATCACTAATGGTTGCTGTTTATGAACTCCAACGTTGCCTTCGCGAAAATTGCTCCAGTCGCATTGTCGAATAAGCCATGCTGCCGAAATCTTGAAAAGTCCATTAGATGCCGGATAAATAGGCGCTTTGGGGTCTTTTTGTTTTATTATTTGTGATTTTTCGTAGCAGATAGTAGGGTTTTTGAAGAAACTGCCGGCATTACCTAATTCAGAAAAATCCGGTAATTTACGGCTGCGGATATTTGTCACAGCCTGTCTTATTTTCTTTACGTCTATATCTGTTTCTCCTGAAAGTTCGTTTTGAAGGTCGGCATATTTAAGGTTTGGTATAAAATTTTTCGACAGTCTGAAACAGACGGCAGTTATTATATATTTTCCTTTGTTTTGCTTAAAAAAACTATCTCTATAATCGAAACAACATTGATTTTTACTGAAAGTCATAGTTTGTTTATCAACCATATCAATAGCTTCAACTGTTTCTATCGTTTCTTTTGCTTCGGCTCCATACGCGCCTATATTCTGTATAGGGCATGCGCCAACTGTTCCCGGAATGTTAGATAAATTTTCTACTCCAGCATAATTGCGCTGCACACACCAAGCAACAAACTCGTCCCATATCTCTCCGGCGCCCACACGAATCAAAACATGCCCGTCTGTTTCTTCAACCACGTCTATGCCTTTTATTGCAGGATGAATAACGCATTGACACCGTTCGGATGCAAACAAAATATTACTCCCGCCACCCAATATTAGTGTTTTGTCGGGCTTAGAAAGCGAACGAACGTAGTCTGCCAACTCGTCTATAGTATCTGTTTCAACATAAACACTTGCAGTTGCGGCTATGCCAAACGTATTGCGCGAACGCAACGGAACTTCTTGCTGTATTTTTATCATATAGTAGCCTCACCCAGACTCGAACTGGAATCTAAAGTTTAGGAAACTTTCATTCTATCCCTTGAACTATGAGGCCCAAAAAATCGGTGCAAAATTACAATAAAATTTTTATATTTCTTGTTTTATTTTATAATTCACCGGTCAATGCTTGGTATACCGAAATAATAAACCGGTCTGAGATACGTGGATTGTTCCAGTTTCTAACATTTGTGTAACACAATAGTATCAAATTTTCTTTAGGGTCTATCAAATATGAGGTTCCATACATTCCTCCCCAGCTTACAGAGCCTATTGAGCGCAAATTTCTGACAAATAATCTATGGTTTCCAACTTCAAACCCGAATGAGAATTGGTGGTCGCCGGGCATATCAAACATTTGGTCTGCAAACATCATTTCTACGGTTTTATTTCCTAAAATACGTTTATTGTTGAACTCTCCGCCGTTTAGCAGCATCTGACAAAATTTTGCAAAATCTTCTATTGGTCCCGACAGACCGGCGCCCCCGTTGTTATAAAGCTGGTTAGTTGCAAGCGGATAGTTTTGTTCGAGCGCATCTGCATCGAGCCTGTAGCGTTCATTTTGATTCGGTCTCGTGTACATTTTCACTAAACGGTCATGTTTATTTTGCGGCAGGAAAAAATATGAATCGGTCATGCCCAAAGGTTCAAAAATTCGCTCTTTCATAAGTTCGGCAAGCGATTTGCCGGCAATAACTTCGGCTAAATATCCGGCAATGTCAGTATTAAATCCGTAGGTATATCTTTCTCCCGGGTCGTGTTTTAGCGGCGTACGGGCTATACGTTCTACTATTTCTTTGCTTGTTATCGTTTGCGGGTAATTAACTATTCGCAGGTCTTCGCCGTAACTGTCATAGCTAAAGCCAGATGTGTGTGACAGCAAATGGCGTATTGTAATGCTTCGATTAGCCGGTCGTGTGACTAAATTACCGTTTTCTACACTTCCTGATACGTATACCTGCGGATTCGCAAACATTGGAAGATATATTTCGATAGGGTCGTCTAACAGAAATTTGTTTTCTTCAAATAACGTCAGCAACACAGCCGTAGTAATGGCTTTTGTTTGTGACGCCCATCTGAAAATATCGGTGGTTTTTACCGGTATATTATTCTCTACATCCCTGTAACCATAAGCCTTGTGATGAATAATTTTGCCATTACGGGCTACAAACGATACTAAGTTCGGCGCTACTCCATCGCGCACGTAACCTGCCATCATAGAATCAATACGTTGCAGTCTAACAGCATCAAACCCTAACGATTCAACATCGTGGGCAACAGAAAACTGTTGTGCAGCGTCGTTTTTGTCTGATACAGAATGACAACACGACGACAAAAACATTATCGCCACACTTAACATCAGACAACTAACTAAATTTTTCAATTTTATACTCATTTTTCTACATTTTTATTAATTTATTCTATTTTTATTGTCTTTCCATCTCCAAAAGAATGCGAGAGCCATCCCTGAAATAATATGCCATATCCCCCACCATGCAGCAACAAATGCCATTCCGCCTAATCCATCGAAAAGTTTTGGATTAAAAATAAGTACTAATCCTAAACCTGAATTTTGTATTCCGCTTTCAATTGTAACCGATTTCAAGTCAGGCATTGGCAAACGCGCCATTCTGCCCAAAATGTTTCCGGACGCGAGCGCCATTGCATTGTGTACAATCACTATCAACCCAATCAGATGAATATATTTCATAAAGTAGCCCAAATTTGCGTATAAAGCTGCAACTACGAAGCCTATAAACGCTATGATAGAGAACAGGCTCATAGGTTTTATCAATTTTTTCGTAATTTTGGGGAAGTATCGGGCAAACATGATACCTGCAACGATTGGTATTCCCAGCAATATCAGTACAGTTTGTGCCATAACCCAAAAATTAATGACAATTGGCTTAACTAATTCCAAGTTCGATTGAGTTGCAACATTTAGGTACATTTTTCCCCAAAATGCAAAATTCAGAGGGGTTATGAGTACGCAATTTATGGTTGAAAACGCGGACATACTAACCGACAGCGATATATTTCCGCGCGAAAGGGTACTTATAAAATTAGAGATATTTCCGCCGGGACAAGCCGCCACCAGAATCATTCCCATTGCTATTGACTGTGACAACACAGAACGTAGAGATACGCACAGTAAAAATGTTATGAAAGGGAGCATTATTATTTGCGAAAAAACGCCAACCATGAAGCTTTTAGGTTTTTTTATCACATCCTTAAATTCTGCCACGTTCATACGCAAAGCTATGCCGAACATCACAAACGCTAATATTATGTTCATCACAGTGAGCGAACTCTCGCTAAAGTTCAGATATATAGAATCTAAATTGTGTAAAGATTTCTGATATGAAGACATTTATTATTATGTAAAACTTTTTATGTACTGAATTATTTCTCCGAAATATATTGCAAAGATACACAAAAATTAATAAAAACAAAAATTTTTTAGCAAAATAAATCTTTTTTATGTTCTGCGGCTACACATAACTGTTTGTACCATTCATCTCCAAATTTTCGTATCAATGGCTCTCTGAGAAACACATAGAGAGGAATTGCCAATTTATCTTCCGATATCGCTGCTTGTGCGCAGATGTTCCAATTGTGAAAATTCACAGCCTCAAAACCATCATATTTTGTAATACGAATAGGATACAGGTGGCACGACAACGGTTTGCGAAAATTAATTTCGCCGGCAAAAAATGCCTTTTCTATCGCACAATACACTTTACTGTCTTCGGTAATGGCAAACACGCACGCTTCTGAGTTGTTAATTAACTGCGTCACTGTTTCGCGTTCGACGTCGGTAAAGTATACCCCCCGTTTTTCTACTACTTCAACACCTTTTTCGTTCATGTAGGGTTTTATTTTTGGATAGATTTCTTGAAGAATATTTATTTCGTTTTTTTCTAACGGAGCGCCCGAGTCGCCGCACACACAGCATTGTCCTTTGCAGACAGAGATATTGCAGAAAAAGCGTTTTTCCAATATATCAAGAGAAACTATTGCAGAGCCTATTTGTATCATATCAGATATTTTTTTGGCGCAAAATTAGTAAAAATTAAATATCTTTGCGGGTTATTATTTCAAAAAAAAAATGATGAGAGTAATTATTGTTGCCGGAGGGGCTGGCGCTCGTATGAAAAACACTGTACCGAAACAGTTTATGGAAATATTTGGCAAGCCGGTTTTAATTCACACTTTAAATATTTTTGCCGAAACTGTTGAAAAATGTGTGCCGATAGTAGTGATGTGCAATTCGTATTTAAGAATGTGGCAGCTTCTTTGTGATACTCACAACTTTACGCTGCCTCATCAAATCGTTGAAGGCGGACCAACGCGTTTTCATTCGGTAAAAAACGGACTTAACGCTATATCTGAGAGCGAACAGGGTTTTGTCGCAATTCACGATGCAGTTCGTCCATTGGTTAGTCGGCAGACTATATTAAATTGTTTAAACGGCGCAATCGAACACGGTTGCGCAATTCCAACGATTGACGTAGTGGATTCTGTGCGCGAGTTAACGACCGGACAAGCTACGCGCGCGCTAAATCGTTCTTCGTTGCGCGCGGTACAAACTCCGCAGGTTTTCGATGTTCAGCTACTAAAAAAAGCTTATAAACAAGAATATACGACAGAATTTACCGACTGTGCATCCGTTTTTGAAAGCGCCGGAAACACAATCTATCTGACAGAAGGAAATATAGAGAACATTAAAATTACTACTCCACACGACCTAAAGGTTGCCGAAGCGCTTTTTAACCTCTAAGTAATTTTCTCAACTTTTCGTATTCTTGCCGCTGAATCCTCCAAATCGCTGATTTTGTCCATTCCTATGGTCAAAACGTCCACTGCGTTCAAATCGAGTACGAATTTGAAGCTGTTGTCTTTTTGCTCCTCAGAATCAGCTAAGTCGCCCTGTCCGATAATTTTCATTGCTGTCACGCTTTTTCCGGCATTGTTCAATAATTTCACAGTATTGGCAACCTTATCCACATCCTGTATGTCCATATTGACTCCGTAGGGATTGATACGCACATGAATTGTATCTACCCATGCCTCTGAAATAGCTGTTTCAATTGCATCCTGAGAGTGGCAACTTACTCCGTGAGAGCGTATTATGCCTCTTTGTTTTAAGTTTGCCAACACGTTCATGTAATCGCTCAGTTGCGTATTCCAATCGCCAGTTGTAATATAATGCAACTGCAAACCATCAATATAGTCTGTTTGCAACTCTTCGAGAAATCTCATTACTTCAGCTTCAGCCTCTTCGCCCGGTCTAACTCCTTCGGGAATATTTCTACCACGCAGAAACCAAAGTTTAGTAAATAGCTGATAATCAGAACGCGGGTATATTTTAAGGGCGTTGCTCACTACCTCGTGCGAGCCATAACTATCGGCTAAATCAAAATGGCGAACACCGCGATCATAAATTTCCCTGACAAGCGCTTCAGCCTGTTCGTTTCCCAAGCGGGTAAGCGCCGACTGTCTATTACTTGCTCTGATTCCGGTTCCCATGCTCAACCGGGTTGTCTTAATACCTGTTTTTCCTAACTCAACTTTTTCAAATGGGTCGTGAAATCGAGGACCCGAAGAGCAACTATTGAGCAAAACAGCGCCTGTGCAAGCTCCTGCAACGGCGGTTTCTAAAAATTGACGTCTAGTATATTTCATGATAATACATTATAAAAATTAGCGCAAAGATATAAATTTTTTATTTTTTTTTACTTTTTTTTTTGAGAATTAAAAAAAAATGTCTACCTTCGTGCTCTGAATTTTGATGTAATTTTTATAAGTTATGATAGAACAAATCCAAGAGCAGATAGAGATTGATCTGCATCAAGATAGTTTGCAATCAGTTGATGATGTGCAAGAGTCAGAAGAACAAGTTGTTGAATCGGGGCATGCGATGGTTGACTACGGTTTGTTAAGTCGCGGGGAAATGGTAGAGCGTTTTCGCGCATTGCTTGACAGTGGCGAAATTGACACTGTTCGTGGCGATTTAGACGCTATCAGGTTTCATTTTTATAAAAAATTGAAAGCCGAAGAAGACGTTAAGCGTACTGAATTCATTGAAGCAGGTGGAGTTGAAGATGATTTTCTGTTTGAAGACGCTCAGGAATTAGAATTTAAGGGCGTTTATAACCGGTATCGTGAGCTTCGCAATATCCACAACGAAAAATTAGAGGCAGAAAAACAGAAAAATCTTGAAGAAAAACTCAAAATTATCGAAGAACTAAAAGATTTGGCAAAAAGTTCCGAGTCTATTAGCGAAACATTTCACCAATTTAGAACTCTGCAAAACCGCTGGCGTTCAATTGGTCTCGTGCCTCAAAATGAAGTAAAAAACCTATGGGACACTTACCATCATTTTGTAGAGTTATTTTATGATTACATTAAGCTTAACAAGGATTTACGCGATTTAGACTTCAAACGCAACCTTGCCGCAAAAATTGAACTCTGCGAAAAAACCGAAGCCTTGCTTATTGAGCCTTCCGTGGTGGGCGCTCTAAAAAAATTACAAACATTCCATGAGCAATGGCGCGAAATAGGTCCGGTTACGCAGGAAATGCGCGTTGAAATATGGGAACGATTTAGGGCGGCTTCCGCTCAAGTTAATCGAAAACATCAGTCGTATTTTGACGATATTAAAGACTCGGAAAATAAAAACATGGAAGACAAGGAAGCTTTATGCGCTCGTATAGAAGAAATATTGGCAAGTACTGTAACCTCTACTAACCAATGGATGAAGCTTACTCAAGAAATAGTGGAAATGAAAAAACTTTGGAGCAACATTGGATACGCGCCGAGAAAAGACAATAGCCGGTTGTCAAAGCAATTTCATTCTGCCTGTATCAAATTTTTTGCCCGCAAACGCGAATATTCAAACACAAAAAAAGAGGAACAAGAAAACAATCTGCAACTCAAACAAGACCTGTGCGTTCAAGCTGAAGCCTTAAAAGACAATACCGAATGGAAAACAACCAGCGAAGAGTTTTTTTCATTACAAAAAAAATGGGAAGAAATAGGCGAAGTGCCAATCAAGGAACGCGACGCTATCAAAAAACGTTTCAGAAAAGCCTGTAACTTTTTCTTTGATAAAAGAGCAAAATTTTTCACCTCTGCTGAAGCCGAATACGAGAAAAATCTTATAGCAAAACGCGAATTAATTGAACAAATCAATAATTTTCAGCAATCAGACAGCCCTAAAGATAATTTTGAACAATTGAAGGTTTTTCAACGGGCATGGAGCGAAATAGGGTTTGTTCATATCAAACACAAGCAAGAAATTCACGATGAATTTAGAGCGGCGATAGACCGTCAGTTTGAGGCTCTGCGCACGGAAGACCACGGAAAAAGACGACAAGCGTTCAAAAATAAAAAAGAAACGCCCTCACATTCCGGCTTCGGCTCTATACCTCGCGGAAAACATAGCTCAGAACGTTCAAACCTGACAAGACAGTTGCAAAAGTTACAAAACGACCTGCAAGTGTGGGAGAACAATATTGGCTTCTTTTCAAAATCAAAGAACTCTGCAGCGATGATTGAAGGCGTTCAAAAGATGATTGAAAAAGGCAGAGCAGACGTAAAGAAACTGCAAGAAAAAATAAAAAATATTGACTCGGCTGAAGATTAATGAGCAACCACCAACAAGACGATTTTCTTGAACAAGCCGCAAATAAGGAGTATCAGCACGGTTTCATCAGCAATATAGAAACCGAAACAATTCCAAAAGGAATAAACGAAGATACTGTGAGGCTTATTTCGCAAAAAAAAGAAGAGCCTGAGTTTATGCTTGAATTTCGGTTGAAAGCGTATAAAAAATGGCAAAGTATGAAGATGCCACAGTGGGCGCATCTGAATATTCCGGAAATTGATTTTCAAGATATAATTTATTACGCAGCTCCGAAAAAGCGACCATTGCTGAAAAGTATTGACGAGGTAGACCCTGAATTATTGCTTACTTTCGAAAAACTTGGAATACCGCTTGAAGAACAAAAATGGTTAGCAGGAGTAGCCGTAGAAGCTGTTTTAGACAGTGTTTCGGTAAAAACAACCTTTAAAGATGAATTAGCAAAACACAATATAATTTTTTGCTCGTTCAGCGAAGCGGTGCGCGAATACCCCAACCTTGTAAAAAAATATATTGGTACAGTTGTACCGCCCGACGATAATTACTTTGCAGCTCTCAACTCGGCTGTGTTTAGCGATGGCTCGTTTTGCTATGTCCCTAAGGGAGTACGGTGTCCGATGGAACTGTCAACGTATTTTCGAATAAACGCGGCAAATACAGGGCAATTTGAACGTACGCTGTTAGTTGTCGACGAAGGAGCTTATGTTTCATATCTTGAAGGCTGTACGGCTCCACAACGCGATGAAAATCAACTGCATGCTGCCGTTGTTGAAATCGTTGCCATGAAAAATGCCGATGTTAAATATTCTACCGTTCAGAACTGGTATCCGGGCGACCGCGACGGACGGGGCGGCATATTCAACTTTGTAACAAAGCGTGGTCTTTGTGCGGGAAATAATTCAAAAATATCTTGGACACAGGTAGAAACCGGCTCGGCTATAACGTGGAAATACCCCTCTTGCATACTTAAGGGCGATAATTCAACGGGCGAATTTTACTCGGTAGCGCTTACCCGAAATCGACAACAGGCTGATACCGGCACAAAAATGATGCACTTAGGCAAAAACACGCGAAGTACCATAATTTCAAAAGGGATATCGGCAGGGGGCAGTCAAAACAGTTACAGAGGATTGGTAAAAGTAGTTGGCAAAGCCGACAATGCCCGAAATTTTTCGCAATGCGATTCTATGCTAATAGGCGATAAATGCGGAGCCCACACATTTCCTTTTATGGAGATTCAAAACCCATCGGCAGTGGTAGAACACGAAGCAACGACCTCAAAAATAAGCGAAGAGCAAATATTTTACTGCAACCAGCGGGGCATAAACACCGAAGATGCTGTAGGTTTGATAGTTAATGGATATGCTAGAGAAGTTATTAACCGGCTGCCAATGGAATTTGCTGTTGAAGCGCAAAAATTACTGTCAATAAGTTTGGAGGGTAACGTCGGATAGCTTATACTTCATCATCCTGTTTGGATATGATAGAAAACTAAGAATTGTCAAGCATTCGTCTAATAGGCTTTTCGGCTTTTTTTCTTAAATTTTCATCAAGAACAACCTCGTTAATTTCGTTGCTTAGGCAATCATAAATTTTTTTAAGAGTAACCAACTTCATATACCTGCAATCGTTGCAAGCGCACGTAGAATCTTTTGGAGGCGCCGGAATAAACAGTTTGTGCGGGCTTGCCTTTTGCATCTGATGCAAAATTCCCGATTCGGTAGCAACAATATACTCTGTGGCTTCATCGACTTTTGAAAATCGCAATAATTCTGCCGTTGAGCCTATGTGGTCGGCTACAATAAGTATTGGTTTGGGACACTCGGGATGCGCAAGAATTTTTGCATTGTTATGTTTGTTTTTAAGTTCAAGAATTTTTTCGAGCGAAAATTCCTCATGTACATGGCAAGCGCCATCCCAAAGCAACATATTGCGTCCGGTCAAACTGTTTATATAGTTACCAAGATTTCGGTCGGGACCAAAAATAATTTTTTCATCCTTAGGCAACGATTCCACTATCCGTACTGCATTTGACGAAGTGCAGGTAATGTCTGACAGCGCCTTAACGGCAGCTGTTGTATTAACGTAGGTGATAACGGTATGTTCGGGATGCGCCATAACGAAAGCCTTAAATTCATCTGCCGGACACGAATCCGCTAACGAACAACCTGCCGCAGGGTCAGGCAGAAGCACCTTTTTCGACGGGTTAAGTATCTTTGCCGTCTCAGCCATGAAATTGACGCCCGCAAGTACAATTATTTTAGCGTCTGTTTCAACTGCTTTGTGAGCTAATGCCAAGCTGTCGCCAACAAAATCAGCTATATCCTGAATTTCAGGCTCTTGATAATAATGAGCCATTATTACTGCATTTTTGGCAGTCTGCAACGCCTTTATTTTCCGAATTATTTCTGAATTATCCATATTATTGATGTATAAAAACTACGCAAAATTAATAAAAATAATCAAGATTTCCAATTTTTTTTTGCCATCGTCATTCGCCATTTCTCGTTAATATCTTTTCGCGCTGATAAATCCGAAAAGTTATTGCGTTCCAAAAGTTTTATTATTTCATCCTTGTAAGTCTCGTTAATTTCAAAAAACAGTTTACCTCCATTTTTCAGGCTTTTTTTTGCAAACTCTACAATGTGTCGGTAAAATATCAACGGCTCGTTTTCGGTGGTAAACAAAGCGCTATGCGGTTCGTAGTCAAGTACGTTTGGATGCATTAGCATCTTTTCCGATGGAGTTACATACGGGGGATTGCTCACAACGATGTCGAGCGTATTGTTTTGAAATCCCATCATTCCGTCGTTTAAAACATCTTTACAAAAGAAATTTATTTTTACCGAGTTTTTTTCTGCATTTCGCATTGCGACTTCTATCGCATTTTTGGATATATCGACGCCGCTTACGTTTGCGTCAGGAAAATTTGCTTTAAGCGCTATTGCGACACATCCGCTGCCCGAGCCTATATCAACTATAGACAACGCCGCATTTTTATCGTGGCTACGCACAATCCAATCAACTAACTCTTCGGTTTCCGGGCGCGGTATAAGCACGTGGGGACAAACCTCGAACGACAGTCCGTAAAATTCTGTTTCGCCAATGATATACTGCAAAGGTCGATGTTTTTTCAGTTCATTTATCGCCAACGCGATTTTTTGTTCAGCCACCGATGATATATGCCGAACGGCAGCATCCGCGATGCTGCCGAAACCGCAATAATATTTGATAAGAATTCGCACAAAGCTTTCTATTTCCCTTTCGGGATACATGCCCGCTAATTGTTCACGTGCGTGACGTTGTATGTCGCCAAAGCTTTTATTTTTTTCCAACATTACTGGTTAATGTCGTCTTTTTTGAACGTATGCACATAAAACTACTTAATCAAATCAACGCTTCGAAGAATAAACCTGTTTAAATCTTCGCCTTTGAGCATGTTGTTTGCCAATAGAGCTAAATCCACTAATTGACGGGCAAGCGGGTTTGTTTTGCCGTATTCAGCCAGCGCTTCCTTTTTGCCGTCATTAATTTCTTCTTCCTTTTTTTCCAACTCTTCGCGCTTGTCTTTTTGCGCTTGCTCAATTTCTTCGTCTTTTTTGTCTTTGATTTGCTCTTCCAATGCCTTCAGTTCTTCGCTTACGGGTTGTAGCCGGTCGCCGAAGTCTTTTAGCTTGGCGCCTATGTCGCTGTCTTTTTCGGCAATAAGCTTTTTAACTAACGGGTGGTCGGTGTTTACAACCAAGTTGAAGCTGTCGGGCATAACTCCGTAGAAATCCATTCCTCTGCCTCCGCTGATTGCAGACATATCTTTCATGCGGCGCATAAATTCAGACTGAGTGATAACCATAGGTTGAGCCCGCTCGCCCATACTCTCGTATGTTATATGAAAATATCCTGCCGATGCAGGCGTTAATGGCGTAAACACTTCGCGCATATCTTCCTGCTCGGCTTGGGGAAGAGTAGAGGCTAACTGGTTGTCTTTGAGTATAAGACGGTCAACAACGTCTGAATCAACGCGTGCAAATTTTATGTCGCTTTTTTTGCTTTCAATGTAGTTGGCAAAGTGAATATCCAACTGTCCGTCCATGTTCAAAACATCGTAGCCTTTGGCTTTGACGGCTTCTATGAAACTAAATTGAGCCTGTACGTCGCTCGCATAGAGATACACTATTTTATTGTCTTTGTTGGTCTGTTCGCCTTTCACCAAAGTGTTGTATTCTTCTAATGTGAAATATTTGCCGTCGGTATTTTTCAGAAGTACGAATTTATCGGCTCGCTCGGCAAATTTTTCGTCGGTTACCATGCCGTATTCGATGAAAATTTTTATGTTGTCCCATTTCTTTTCAAACTCAGAGCGTTCTTTTTTGAAAATATCTTCTAACCGGTCTGCAACTTTTTTGGTAATATGGCTCGAAATTTTCTTAACATTACCATCGCTTTGCAGGTAACTGCGTGATACGTTGAGAGGGATATCGGGCGAATCGATAACACCGTGCAACAGCGTCAGAAAATCGGGAACAACGCCTTCTACAGAATCAGTTACAAATACCTGATTGCTATACAATTGTATTTTATTTTTTTGAAACTCGATGTTGCTCTTTATTTTCGGGAAATACAGAACACCGGTAAGATTAAACGGATAGTCAACGTTCAGGTGTATGTAGAACATCGGGTCTTCTTGCATCGGGTACAGGTCGCGGTAGAATTTTTCGTAGTCCTCGTCTTTCAGGTCTGTAGGCTTACGCGTCCATAGCGGCGTTGTTTCGTTAATAATTTTCAATTTGCCTGTTTCTACCTCTTTGCCGTCTTTCCATTCTTTTTCTTTGCCAAAAGCTATTTCTATAGGCAAAAAACGGCAATATTTACGCAATAAGCCTTCTATGCGTTGTTCTTCAAGAAATTCGCCCGATTCGCTGTCAATATATAAAATAATTTCGGTGCCGCGTTCGGACTTGTCGCAATCTTCGATTTGAAATTCCGGACTGCCGTCGCAAGTCCACTTAACAGCCTTAGCTCCTTCTTGATATGACAAGCTTCGCACTTCCACCTTTTTTGATACCATAAAAGTAGAATAAAAACCTAAGCCGAAATGTCCTATAATGCTTTGGTCTTTGTACTTTTTGATGAATTCGTCGGCGCTCGAAAACGCAATCTGGTTAAGGTATTTGTCCATCTCTTCGGCAGTCATTCCCAAACCGCGGTCGGTAACGGTCAGTTTGCCGTCGTCAACTGATATGTGGATGGTCAAGTCGCCTAACTCGCCTTTAAATTCGCCGCTCGACGAAAGCGTTTTTAACTTTTGAGTGGCGTCGATGGCATTTGATACGATTTCGCGAAGAAAAATCTCATGGTCTGAATAGAGAAATTTCTTAATAATCGGAAAAATATTTTCGGTGCTTACACCAATTGTTCCTTTTTGCATTGTTTTTTTTAAGTTTAAGTTTTTGTTTAAAATTAAAATTTTTGGTAAACACATGACAAAATTTGTGCCAATATGCAAACATCTGTCAAAATGGCAGATATTTGGCTAAGGCACGAAAAAATTTAATAAAACACATTATGGATATGATGCCATAATTGTATACACACAAAAAAAGCCGTAAAACCTTGTTTTCTTAATTTTACCACTGTTGAAAGTAATGAATTGTTGGCGTCCTTAAGATTTTTATTCTCTTTATGCAGAAGTCCATTCTTTTTCTTATGACCTTCAATTATATTTTTTAATTCACTGAAGATATCATCTTTCATTGCTTCTTTTTTTGCATTTTTATAAAAATCTTTATATCGGTTATAATTGTTGACAATTCCTTTATTAAGAACCTCAGTTTCATGAATTTTATGCTCAAGCTCCAAAATATAAGATTTCAGCTGTCCAATCTCCATATTCAACTTCGCATTTTCTGTTTTTAGTTCCGATATAATTGCATTATCTGGAATCTTTAATAATGCTGAATAATTTTCATTTTTCTGCTGTTTAGCGGCTTTTGAAACACCACTCTGAACACCTTTACTTTTTTCCATTATGAATAATTTTTTTATTTTTTTATTTTTTATAATACCTAAATTTCTAAATTTAAATTCTATACATACCGCTATATCTGTCATAGCGTCATATTTTCTCTACATCTATCAGGTGCAATTTTTTTTTAATTTTTTTCACAAAAATAAGCATATATCATATATGATGCTTATCTTTGTTGCGTTAAAAAAATCAATAAAACACATCTGATATATGCGCGACAAAGATACAAAGTTGTATGTTATCTTGAGCGCATTGCAAGAAATTGATAAATTAGTATAAGCACAAGCGTGAATACGCTGCTTGCAAGAGCTCTTAACGTTGATGGCAGCAGGTCGCTGACGCTGAACGCTTCAATCCAGAACAACACAAAATGATGTGCTAACGTAAGTATAACAGAATATTTCAGAAACCATGAAAGTCCAAGCGATTGTATTGTTGGCGACATTCCGGGTTCGTAACCATCGTGAGGAGATATAAAGCGCAGCAAGTGTACTCTGCAATATGCCATAAAAACAGAAGCCATGAGGTGGTAACCTATAGTTGATGACGCAAAATCAATAACTGCGCCCATCATGAACGATAGAATGAGGATTAGCCATCCCGGAGTTTCGAATGGCAACAGCAATATAAACAAAATGTAGAGATACGGATTTACAAACCCGCTGAACTGTATATTGTTCAGGATGAACAACTGTAGTATAATCAGCAGTACAAATCTAAAAATATTTTCTCCGAATTCTCTCATTATCTAATTTCTAATAATTTTTGTTCAAGTTCTAACTGTTCGTTTCTCATCAGATCTTCCACCACAGTAACATAGTTTAGTCTGCGAAAATCGGTAGCTAACAAAACATCTATAGAATAGAAACTTCCGTCTTTGGGTTCCACTCTTTCGACCGTACCTACTGTTATTCCTTCGGGAAAACTTGCCGAATATCCTGATACTACTATTGTGTCGCCAATTTCAACCGGCACGTGCAGAGATATTTCGTTCAACGATGCTCTGCGGTATGAACGCCCGTCCCATGAAAGCGAGCCAAAGTGGTCGTTTTTTTTAAACTTCACGCTCACTCTGAAGTTGCGGTTAATAACCGGCATTACCGTTGCAAAACGTTCGGAAACGCCATAAATTATACCTACAATTCCTTCGGGACCAATTATTGCCATACCTTCTGTTATTCCTGAATTTTTTCCTCTGTCAAGCGTTATGAAGTTAAACTGTCTGTTTATTTCATTGTTTATTACCTTTGCCGAAATATATTCAAAGCGTCGCCGGTTGACCGTATCAACGTAAAGGGTTCGTTCGTAGTCAGTTCTGTAGAACGAATTTTGCATCATGCTACGCAGTTGAATGTTTTCGTTTTGCAATTGTATGTTTTGCTCTCTGAGTAGCAGATAGTCGCGCCATTTGCTCATTTGTTCGTATACGCTGCCCGAAACAACGTCTGTAGCGCTCACAATTGCTATACGCTGAATATAGTTGTTACGAATCAACAACATTCCTGCTGCACCTTGCAGTATGACGAACAAGAACAACAGATGATGTCTTTGAATAAATTGAATTAACGCGTGCAATTTAACAGAATTATCTCATCAAGAACGAAAACGTATCTACATTTTTCAATGCAATTCCTGTTCCGCGCGCTACAGCTCGCAATGGGTCTTCTGCTACCTTAAATGATATACTTATTTTGTCGGTAAGCCTTTTAGCTAATCCTCTTAATAAAGCTCCTCCTCCCGCTAAATATATACCGTTGTTAACGATGTCGGAATATAATTCGGGAGGCGTCTGTTCAAGTACATCCAAAATAGCGGTTTCTATGCGCGACACCGACCTGTCCAAACAATGTGAAATTTCCTGATATGACACGGGCACTTCTACCGGCAGCGCCGTCATCAAGTTAGGACCTCGCACGATAAAGTCGGCGGGCGGGTCGTCTAAGTCGGGCAATACCGAGCCTACTTGAATTTTTATTTCTTCGGCAGTTCGTTCGCCAATGCGTATGTTATGCTGTTGGCGCATGTAGTCTTGAATATCGAGTGTAAATACATCTCCGGCAGTAGTTACGGAACGATTGTATACTATCCCGCCAAGCGCAATTACTGCAACTTCGGAAGTACCTCCGCCTATGTCTACTACCATATTTCCTTCGGGAGCTACCACGTCTAATCCTATTCCAATAGCTGCCGCCATCGGCTCATATATCATGTACACATCGCGTCCGCCGGAGTGTTCGGCTGAATCACGAACTGCCCGAACTTCTACTTCGGTGCTTCCTGACGGTATACATATAACCATACGTATAGACGGCGTAAATACGCGTCCCCGCGTGGGAATCATTTTTATCATTCCCTTAATCATCTGCTCAGCGGCGTTAAAGTCGGCTATTACACCATTGCGCAACGGACGAATTGTTTTTATGTTTTCGTGCGTTTTGCCGTGCATAAGTCGTGCTTTTTCGCCTATGGCAATTAATTTGTTCGATACACGGTCGATTGCAACTATAGACGGCTCGTCTACTACTACTTTATCGCCATGTATAATGATGGTGTTGGCTGTGCCAAGGTCCATCGCTATCTCTTGTGTGAACGAAAATAAACCCATATTTTCATTTAATGTTTAAAGTGTCTTATTCCTGTTAATACCATAGATATATTATGTTTGTTACAACATTCGACGGATTCGTTGTCGCGAATTGAGCCGCCGGGTTGTACTATTGCTTTTATGCCGGCTTTTGCCGCCTGTTCGACACAGTCGGGAAAAGGAAAAAATGCATCGCTTGCCATTACTGCGTCGCTATAGTCAAAATCATTAGATTTTTCTAACGCTTGGTTAAGAGCGTCTATTCGCGAAGTCTGACCTACGCCTTTGCCTGTCATTTGCTTGTCTTTAACGATTATGATGGCATTGGACTTGCTGTGCTTCACAATCTTGTTGGCAAACACCAAATCGGTTAGTTGTTTGTCGGTAGGTTTTACGGCGGTTACACATTTCATATCCTGAGCCGTTTCGGTGTTCAAATCAACGTCTTGAGACAAAATTCCTGTAAGCAGCGTTCGCGATTGTTTTGAATAAATTTCAAACTTTTTCTGTCTGAGCAAAATTCTGTTCTTTTTCACTGTCAACAATTCAATTGCATCAGGAGAAAAGTCAGGCGCTATCAATAATTCGTAAAAAATTTCGTCTATGCTGCGAGCTGTTTCGATATCAATTGTGCGATTGGCTATCAATATCCCGCCGAAAGCTGAAACAGGGTCGCATTTCAACGCATTTTTCCAAGCGTTGAATATTGTGTCTGACGAGGCTACTCCGCAAGGATTAGTGTGTTTGAGTATAGCAAATGTAGGCTCGTCAAAATCGCCTATCAGATGAACGGCGGCTTCGATGTCTAATAGGTTGTTGTACGAAATTTCTTTTCCGTGAAGCTTGTCGAACATTCCGTCAAAATCGCCTATAAACGCGCCGGATTGATGTGGATTTTCGCCATAACGAAGCGGATTAATTTTTTCACCGCTTTCGCTAAAATATTTCAGTATTTCAAAGTCGTATTGAGCTACAATACCAAAGGCATGCCAAGCGAGACTGCGACGAATACTGAGATTTGTCTCAGCGTTCATTTTACTCAAAATAGTTAACAGCCCTTCGTATTGTTCGCTTGAGGATATTACTGTAACATCGGTGTAGTTCTTTGCTGCTGCGCGTATCAGTGAAACGCCTCCAATATCAATATTTTCTATTATTTCGTTTTCCTCTGCACCCGATTCAACAACTTCCTTGAAAGGATACAAGTCGACTATAACCAAGTCAATTTCAGGAACATCGTATTTGACGAGTTCATCGCAGTCATCGGCTTCATCCCGACGATAAAGTATGCCGCCAAATATTTTCGGATGAAGCGTCTTTACTCTACCGGCAAAAATTGATGGATAATTTGTTACAGATTCCACAGCTGTTACCGGTATACCAAGACTTTCGATGTAATTCTTTGTGCCGCCTGTAGAAAAAATCTTAACTTGCAGTTCGTTTAATTTTTTTACAACTGCATCTAAATTATCCTTCTGATAGACAGACACTAAAGCCGATTTTATCTTCTTATTTTTTATCATATAAAAACAAATATTTTCAGCGCACAAAGGTACAATTTTTTTATTATTATTTTGATAAAAAAAAAAAAAAAATTATTTTTGCCTTTTTTTTTAATAGCAGTTATCATGAAGAAGATATTAATATTCTTAGCGGTCAACCTACTTATATTGAGTGTATTAGGGCAAGGCATTACAGAAGACTTTGAAACACAGGCGGGCTCAATGTGGGAAGACTGGGAACAGGAATTTGTAGTTGGGACAACGATATGGTCAACAGCGAGTGTAAACCATACATTATTGATGCGCACCCCTAATTTTCCAAACGGCGGCGCTGAAAATGCTTTATTCTACGCTACAAATGGGGATGTGACAAGATTAATTACCCCCCTAATTAACACAGAAGGGCTCTCTAACCCCGTATTAGAGTTCTTTTACACGTTAGCAGCCGGATTGGGAGGCGCACAAGACCTTCTGGTTGTTTATTACAGAAGCTCCGCCGGTGGCGATTGGATTCCGTTGAAAGAGTACTACGACAATGTTCGTATTTGGACGCGGGAAAGAATTAGTCTAATAGGATTGCCGAACCAGTTACAATTAGCTTTCGAAGCAACCGGATATTCAGGAAACGGTGTTCAATTAGACGATGTGTCAGTGTTGAATTTTACCGGAAGCGTTGGAGCCGAAGTAACTTTTTTGACGCCGCATGAAGGCTTTAGCTCACAGTTAGACACTGAGCAAATTAGTATTAGATTTAAGAATACAAGTAGCGTTCCCGTTACGCAGCCAAGATTTCATGTTCTACATTTTCTGTTAGACGATGACAATCAAATGCAACTTAGGAGAAGTATATTTTACACTCTTCCTCAAACGATTCAAAGTTTGCACGAAATAGAATATACATTCGAACCGAAATTAGATATGTCTGAAAAGGGAGAACACGTTTTGACTATTAATGTTGAATTGCCTGACATCAGTCTGAGTATAGAGCGGGAAATGAGAATAATACATGTTGATTGCTCCGCTTGTGCAGAAATTGATGAAAACTTCAGGGCTGAATTTTTTCCGCCGCCTTGCTGGACAGTACACTCGCTTGGCGACGCTCCAACGCGATGGGAAAGAGTAGTAGACATATTTACAAGAACAACGCCCGCAGTACACAGACACAGCAGCCAGTCGAATCAGGAAGGATGGCTGATAACTCCGCAAATAGCAGTGCCAAATACCGGAAACACTGTAATAGAATTTATGTCGAGAAATAACAATTCTGCATATTATCAGTACAACGGGGTTTGGGTGTCTACAGGCAACAATCAACCGGAAACGTTCGTCGAATTGCATGAATTGACGGAATATGAGATTTCGGGCGTTTGGAAAAGAATTATTTTGCCTATTAGTCAATATGCCGGTCAAAACATATATTTAGCCTTCAAATACGAAGGACATGATGCTGACGACTGGTATATCGACGAAGTTAAAGTTTGGGATTTCACAGGAGTGTTAGATGCAGAAGTCTTGCAAACAGGCATGACGCCCGAAACAGGATGGCATTTACCCGCAGACGCAGTTGTTTCTGTTATGATAGCTAACAAAGGACAATTGCCTCTGTCAAGTTTTGATATGACCTTGTCAGTAAATGGAACGCAGCTTGCAACACAACATTTCCACGTATCGCCTCCGCTTGAAAGTTTTCAAAGCAGAAGGTTTACATTTGATCAACGTATAGACGTTTCAGCCTTGGGAGACTACAATGTAAGCGTTTCCGTCATATTACCTGAAGACGTCAACCAAAACAATAATACTCACACTTGGTTGGTAACCAATTTCGTACCTCCGGATTTTACATCTGTCATCGTCGACCCGAACAGAATGACATACACCGGAGGTCCGGTAAGACCACGAAGCGTAAATACTTTGGTAAACGACCGGCAATTAGTGTATAAATCAGAATTTGACTGGCAAATTATTAGCGGTGATATAATATCGGGTTCAAGTTCGGGCGTAAGGGTAGGAACGGTTACATTGCGAGTGTTCGGTCTTGGAGATTTTGCAACTGTTAATCCTTATTTTGTAACTTATGAGATTCAGCCGGCTTATCCTCACATTAACACTGTACCGCCTAACGAACTAACCGCAAGGTTTGGAAACAGGCTTGGACAGGTGACCGGCTTGCCCAACAATTGGCTATGGTTAGAGCCGGACAAACAACTCGGACCTGCCAATACGAGCAGTGAAGAAACTGTATATTTTAGACCGGCAAACAACCCTGAAAATTACGAAGTAGTTACATTGAAGGTAGTCGTACACGTAGTTAAAGAGACCGGCGCCACTTTGCCGGCTCCTACCCCTCAAGGCGTTACTATCAACAGTATAACCGTCAATTCGATGGAAAGCTCAACGGGACAAATTGTTGAATATGCCGTTACTCAGGTAAATGCTCCGCCTATAACTGGCTGGCAAACCGGCGTTACGTTTTCTAATTTAACGCCAAATGCAACCCACTTCGTCTTTGCGCGCACGCAGGAAAATGACAATTATAACCAAGGCTTGGCATCTCAGCCATTGCAAATTGCCACTGAGGCTCCTCCTGCTATTACAAGTCTAGGTACGCTGCCGGGAGCAAAAGCGGGCGAGCTTTATATTTTTCAAATCGCAGCTACCGGAAGTGATTTGTCTTGGAGCCAAACAACCGGCTACATGCCTCCGGGTATGACGTTGACGCCAATGGGAGAAATACGCGGCACAACCAACTTGCCGGGTGAATTTCTATTTACCATCAGTGTATCTAACATTGCCGGAAATCATCAGCGTGAATTTTTTCTCGTAGTGACTCAAAATCAAGGTGCAAGCGTTGAAGCGCCAATATTAGATTTTGTAACCAACAACAGTATCGCCATACATGCGGTGCCTCCTCCCGACAATGGTCAAATAGTTGAATATGCTATATCGCGCACAGACGAAGCGCCCGAAACGGGATGGGCTACGACTTTGAATTTTACAGGCTTAATCGGTAACGAAACGTACTTTATTTTTGCGCGTACACGAGAGACAATGGCATTTAGCGTGGGACCTGTTTCTCAAAGCCTACGGGCTACAACTGTGTCTCTGTTCAATATAACAACGTGGCACGAGCTTCCTCCGGCGCGCTTTGGCGATAATTATAACCTTACATTGCAGTCGACCGGAGAGCCGCCGATAGAATGGAGTATAATTAGTGGCGATTTAGCTGATTCAGGGTTAGAACTTTCTGCAGATGGAACAATATCGGGAATACCAACAAAAACCGGAAGATATACTTTTGAAGTAAGAGCCCAAAAAGCCGCCGATAACAATACTTCGGCATCGTTTACTTTGGATGTAGAAAAAGGCGTCGGAGCCGTTGTTAGCAGCCCCGAAATTGAAAATGTAACATATTCGAGTATCACGGTTTTACCGCAAAATCCGCCCGCAACAGGACAAGAAATTGAATACTCGGTAAATACAATTACCCAACCCCGCTTTTGGCAAACAGAATTGATATTCAACGATATTGAACCAAGTACTACATACTACGTTTTTGCTCGTGCAAAAGAAAATGAAAATTATTTTGCCGGACCAAACTCGCCAAGTACGTATGTTACCACGCCAATATCGCCAAATCCGGTCACATCAACGAACGAATTACAAAATGTAGACAGTAGCCTGTCGGCATGGATAAACGACGAGGGTTTTCTGAACGTAAAAGGGTTAAGCCCCGGAAAACAGTGGAGCGTGTATAACGTTACCGGCGCACTCGTGTATAGAGGAATTGCTACCGTACGCGAAGAAAATATAAAAATAACAGATAAAGGAATGTATATCATCGAATCAGAAAACAAAACGATAAGAGTGGTAATTGATTAATTATATAATGTAAGCGCATTAGAGATGGCATTTTTCGGATTATTTTCTAAAGAAAAAAAGGAAAACCTCGAAAAAGGGGTTGAAAAAACAAAGGAAAGCCTGTTTCAAAAATTGACCAGAGCTGTGGTTGGAAAGTCCAAGGTTGACGCTGAAGTTCTCGACAACCTCGAAGAAGTATTGATATCCTCGGACGTGGGCGTTGATACCACGCTCAAAATAATTAAACGCATTGAAGATCGCGTGGCGCGTGATAAACTGATGAACGCAAACGAACTCAACGTTGTTCTGAAAGAAGAAATTGCAGGACTGTTAAAGGAAAACAATACCGAAAATGTTGATAATTTTGAATCAATACCTACGGCAAAACCTTACGTAATAATGGTTGTAGGCGTTAATGGCGTAGGCAAAACAACAACCATCGGAAAGTTGGCGTATCAATTCAAAAAAGCCGGAAAAAAAGTGTACCTTGGCGCTGCCGATACTTTTAGAGCAGCAGCCGTAGAACAATTGGCAATTTGGGCGGAAAGAACAAATGTAGACATCATCAAACAGCAAATGGGCGCCGACCCTGCGTCTGTAGCGTTTGATACCGTGAAGTCAGCTCAAGCAAAAAACGCAGATATTGTTATCATCGACACTGCCGGAAGATTGCATAATAAGGTAAACCTTATGAACGAGTTGACAAAAATAAAAAAAGTGATGCAAAAAATTGTAGCAGAAGCGCCGCACGAAGTATTGCTTGTATTAGACGGCTCAACCGGACAAAACGCATTCGAACAGGCTAAACAATTTACCAAAGCTACCGAAGTTACAGCAATGGCATTAACTAAATTGGACGGAACAGCAAAAGGAGGAGTCATTTTGGGAATATCAGATCACTTCAAAATTCCCGTAAAATATATTGGAGTGGGAGAAAAAATGGAAGACCTGATAGTTTTTAACAAAAATGAATTTGTTGATTCGCTATTTGAGAAAAAATAAAAATGTCGTTAATTACAAACTTTTTTATATGGCTTGAAAAACGTCAAATAGGTATTTTGACAACGATAGCCGTTCATTTGCTTATAGTTTCGGCATTCCTGATAGTTAAATTAAGAGCAAACGTTGTTCAGGAATATGGGATAATTATAGACCCCTCGCAAATGAGGTTTGATATGGTAGAATTGAGTCCGGAAGAAATCCAAGAACAGGAAGCGACTGTAACACAGGAGCTTATGCAGACAATTAGACAGGAGATGCGTAATATACCGGTGAACGTTATTGAACAGCGTGCCCAAGAAAATGTAGAAAGAATGAGGCAGCAAATATTAGCTGAAGAAAATATTTCAGACCCTGTACGGGTGCAAGATACGGCGGTTGAAACTGCTAACGCAGACGACGTATTGCCCGATAATGTTTACGACGAAAGATTTCCATTAGACGCATCGGGAGGCAGAACAGTGTACAGAGGACCCACGACGGTGTCATACGAACTGAGCGGCAGAAGGCACACATCAATGCCACGACCTGTATACAGATGCCAAACAGGGGGAACAATTGTAGTTGACATAGTTGTAAACAACAACGGCTACGTGGTAACTGCCACAGTAAACAGCGGCAGGTCTAATTCCAACGACGCATGTTTAGTAAACGAAGCAGTACGCTACGCCGAACGCTCTCGTTTCAACCAGTCTACTTTAGCAAGGCAAAATGGAACTATTGCGTATATGTTTCAAACACAGTAGAAAATAACATTTTTTCATCTAATTTGTTTTACTTTGAATAGGTGTTTCTCTGCAATTATTTTTTTTTATTTACAATTTTTCTTAACTTTGCGCCCTCAAAAAAATTGTAAACAATATATATTATAAAAATGGAATCAATTTCATTAAAAGCCTCTTTACGCAAAGAGACTGGCAAGAAATCATTGAAAGCTGTCAGGGGTGAAGAAAATGTGCCCTGTGTGCTATACGGCGGTAAAGAAAACGTCAATTTCTTTGTACCCGAAGGCGATTTTCGCCATCTACTATTTACGCCAAAAGTATACGTAATTAATGTAGAAATTGACGGCAATACTCACAAAGCTGTCATTAAAGATTTGCAGTTTCATCCGGTAACCGACAAATTGCTACATGCAGATTTTTACGAACTGTCTGAGGATAAGCCCGTAAAAGTCGATATCCCTGTTACTCTAACCGGCTCGTCTGTAGGTGTTCGCGAAGGCGGAAAATTAGTTATGGACAAACGTAAAGTTACTGTAAAAGGCTTATATAAAGATATCCCAGCCGACATTGTTATAAACATAACCAAGTTAGCAATAGGCAAATCAATACGCGTGGGCGAAATAGAAATAGACGGCAATTACGAAATTGCAATGCAAAAAGACGCTCCCGTAGTTTCAGTACGCACAACAAGAGCCGCCGTTGCAGCAGCAGCCGAAGCAGCAGCAGCCGCTAAAAAGGGCGGATAATTAAGGTTAGTAAACGAACGTAATTCCGAGGTGACCTGCGTCAATTTTATATGTAACATTAGAATTGGCGTCGTTACTCGTTACTCGGGTGTATAATTGCATGTAGTACCTTGCAACCGGCGTGGTTGGTATTCCAATTATTCGTTCAAGTACCGGAAAATAGTACTCGTCGCTACCTTCCATGTCGTGCACACCGGATTCTAAAAAAGCCTCTGAAGTGTAATACCTTGCAAGCATCCTTTCTCTGGCGTTTTCTCGCTCTTCAATAATTTTTTCCGCTGAATGTCCCATGCCCAAAAACAACGTGTCTATTCCAATTTGCGGTCTTATATTGTTTGAAACTACGGGCCATCTTCCCGCCGCGCGCCAGTCAAAATCAGGATTCAATGCGTTAAAGTTTGAAGGGATAACGTTGTCGGGAATTATTGCATATACCTGAAAAACCGTTTCTACAGTAGCCGTTTGACCGGCGCTGCCGCCAATTACAGTTGCTTCCCAATCTATTTTAATACTCCTTGCATTACCCGAATATTTTATCACCCATGTTCTCAATCCATTTTGCGTATCGGGTTTGCCGTCTTTGTAGGTGAAGACATCGCTGATGAATCCTCCGGTGTTTTTGATTGAGTAAGCCGTTGCAGTACCATCTTTTATAACTGTGGTATTGTCGACGGAAAATTCGGCTTTAGCTTTTCCGCTATTGCCTACCGATTCCCATTTCCACGCAAAATTTACTCCTGTAACAAAAGTAGCGCTGTCGGTTACCTCAAACTCTCTATGTATTCTATCTGGCTCATCGTTACACGAAAACATTGCAACTGCCACTACAAATATAAAAAAAATGCTCATCACTATTAAATTTTTTGCAAAAGTAAACAAAAAATTTTATTTAACATGTTTTTTTTTTAGTTCATTGAAAAAAAATAATTATTTTTGCGAAAAAAAAAATAAATGTCAGTTATTACCGAGTTTTTCAACGGCTTTGCAGGTCTGTTCTTGCCCAATGTGTGCGCGTGTTGCTGTACAGGTTTGTTGCATGGCGAAGAATATGTCTGTAGTTTTTGTATGCACGAATTGCCCGCAACAAATTTTCATAGACAACGCGACAACCCCGTTGCGCAAATTTTTTGGGGACGCGCGCCAATACAGTACGTTACAGCCGGATATTTTTTTCAAAAAGGTAATAAAATTCAAAAACTTGTACATCAAATTAAGTATAAAGGTCAAAAAGAAATGGGTGCAATTTTAGGGCGACAAATGGGACAAGCGTTGCTAAAGAGCTGTTTTAACGATATTGACATGATTGTGCCTGTTCCTATTCACAAGAAAAAACTTCGACGGCGGGGTTACAACCAATCCGAATGGATAGCAAAAGGCGTTGCCGACGCACTCGATAAACCATTAGACACTAAAACCTTAGTTCGTAGATTTTTTACAGATTCGCAAACTATGAAAAAACGTTTTGACAGGTGGGAAAATGTAAATGCCGGTTTCGAACTCGCAGAAAATGAAAATTTTGCCGGAAAACACATTCTACTTATTGATGATGTGATTACAACCGGGGCGACACTCGAAGCCTGTGCCCACGCCGTACTGGCAGCGCCTGATACAAAAGTAAGTATGGCTGCATTGGCGTTTTCTTCATACTGACGAAAAAAACTACTTTACCGGCTCAACCGTATATCCCGCTTTTTTCAAACCTACTAATAACCCTGCTTCGCCCGGAAGGTGCAATGCGCCTACGGCTACAAAGCTTGGCTCGGCAGCCATAATTTCGGGCAACTTTTTCAACCAATTTTTGTTTCGTGTGTTGTTAATAGCTATTTCTTGTTCCGAACTCCAAGGGCAAGGACTTTCTTCCCACAACATTTCGTATAGCGCTGTCAGGTCTGCCGCACGATACAAATTGTTTAATTTTCGTATACTGTATTCTGTAAAATCAAGATTTTTAAGCATACAAATCAAGTCGGCAGCTTGACGTTTCAGCGATGCAACATCAAAAATAGCGGTTATCTGGTCTTGAACAGTTTCCAAGCCTATTATTGGAATATCTCGCAGCAACGCCTGTTGTTGAAACCATATATCCATAGATTCACCCTGATTTGCTTGTGGAAAAATTTGTTGATAAAAAGCAACGGAAACTGTCATGTTTATCATTGCAGGATTCAATATTCCCAATAATTGCAGCCCAACGCCAAGTAACGACGATAGTTTTTCGTCTACATATATATAATCGTCTTCGGACAGCAACATTTGCCATGTCGTATCTTGTGGCATCATTCCTGCTCTTTGCAGTTCGTACATCATTTTAGGCATTTCGTACATCAAAAGTTCGCCAACCACTTGATTGCTTGATTCAAACGCAGTCTTAAGCCCTGCAACACTATCCAAAAAGCTAATCGGATACAAATGATGCGTACCAAAAATGTACGAAGGATGCTCCAGTCCGTTACCGGAAATTCTCCACAACAACGCCCCGGTCTTTTCATTCGCTGACGCCGCAGCTAAAACAAATAGCAAAAGCAGCGATAAAACATAATTTTTATAATTCATTAATGACATTTTTTGAACCGCAAAATTATTGTTTTTTATAGAAAATTCAAAAAAAAATAAAAAAAATAACACAAGTTGAAAAATAATTTTTCAAATCAAACAATAAAAAAAATCTTTTCGCGTTTGGAGTTTTGAAAATTAATTCGGCATTAAATTGAAGTTGAATAAGAATATTTTTGGCTGCATTGTAGGATTGTTTTTGACTGTTATGACGGCTATCGGGCAAGTTTTCTTACCGAATGCTGACATCGGGGGTTTTGCGGGTGTTTCGTATTACATCGGCGATATAAATCCGCGTGGACAGTTCTACAATCCGGGGTTGTCGTTGGGGCTCTTGGCAAAGTATAACTTTACCGAGTTTCACAGTCTGCGGCTGAATGCTTTTTTTGGGGAGCTTAAGGGCGATGACCTTCATTTTAACAATGAATTTCAACAAACGCGAGCTCATAGTTTTGAAACAACGCTTTTGGATTGCCATGTAGGATATGAATTGAATTTCGTTCCTTACATTATCAATAGGCGTTCGCCGGCTCACTCGACTTATATGTTTGCAGCGGCTGGGTTTTCTGTGGTGTTGTCATCGACGACTAATACAGCTACCAACCATTTTACGATACCTTTTGGCTTCGGCTACAAGTATCGTTTCAATCAACGGGTCACCGTCGGCGGTGAGTGGGGATGGCGCAAAACATTCATCGATACGATAGACGGACTTTACAGTCCCGGCAACGAAGACGGCGCTACGCTTACACACAACAATGACTGGTATTCGTTTGTCGGCGTATTTTTTACAATTAAAGTATTCGAAAAGGGCTATAAATGCGAAGGAGTTAAGGAACCAAGAACGTTTAAATAAAATATGAGTAGTTACAAAGAACAGATTGTTTTGGAAAAAATACCCGAACACGTTGCAATCATAATGGATGGTAACGGACGATGGGCGCGGGAAAGAGGCAATTCTCGTATCTTCGGACACAAGAACGCCATTACAGCAGTTAGACAAACAGTTGAAGCTGCCGCCGAACTGCACATTAAATACTTGACTTTGTATGCGTTCTCAACAGAAAACTGGAACCGTCCTAAAATGGAAGTAGAAGCGTTAATGTCGCTACTTGTAACCGCATTGGACGAAGAACTACCGACACTGCTGAAATACAATATTTTACTCAGAATTATTGGTGATGTCTCACAATTGTCTGCCAGTATTTCTGAAAAATTGAACGCAGCTATTGAAAAAACTTCTCTAAACACAGGTTTAACCCTGATTGTAGCTCTAAACTATAGTGGACGTTGGGAAATATTGGACGCTGTTAATCGAATAAATGCAGATTTCAACGCCGGTAAACTTGACGCGCCTGTCACTGCCGAAATTTTTTCCAACTATCTAAATACTTTCAACGTGCCCGACCCAGAACTGCTAATCCGCAGCAGCGGCGAATATCGTATCAGTAATTTCTTGCTCTGGCAAATTGCCTACACCGAACTCTATTTTACTCCAACGCTTTGGCCCGATTTTCGTAAAGAAGATTTTTATAAAGCCATTGTTGATTTCCAAAAAAGAGAAAGGCGATTTGGCAAAACGAGCGAACAATTAATTCAAAAAAAATAAACAGATGAATATAATAAGAACGTTATCATTATTTTGTGTGCTAATATCACCGGCGCTTCTAATAGCGCAAGAAAGACCGCCTGCCGTCGACTACTCAAGTTTTCCGGTTATGGACTACTCCAATTCTCAGGAATTTGTTATTGGCGGCGTAAGAGCTTCCGGCGACATCCGGAATGTAGACCCAACTACCATCGTCAGTATGACTGGTCTTGAAATAGGGCGCAGAATAACCGTTCCGGGCGAAGATATTACCGGCGTGATTGAGCGTTTATGGGCGCTTGGTCTTTTTTCCGACGTTAAAGTAATAGCGGAGCGCATAGAAGGCAACGTTATATTCTTAGAAATTTTTCTTCGCGAACGTCCGCGCATGTCGAGATTGATAGTTGAAGGCGTTAAGAGAAGCGAAATTAAGGATATGACAGAAAAAATAGGCGTACGAAGCGGACAACAGATAACAGAAAACGTTCTAAATAACATCAACACCATCATTACAAGACATTACCGTGAAAAAGGTTTCTACAACGTATCAACCGAACTTATCGTTAAAGACGACACCACAAGAATAAATATGGTAACGCTAAGAGTTGTTATTGACAAGGGCGACAAGGTAAAAGTTTCGGAAATAGAATTTATCGGCAACGAACATTTTACGGACAGACGACTTCGTAGAGTTATGAAAAAAACAAAACAAAGAAGACACAATTTCAACTTTTTCAAAAACAAAAGATGGGTATCAAGCGAATTTAGGGAAGACCGTGTTAAACTTTCAGATTTTTACAGTAAGCACGGTTATCGCGATTTCACAATACTTAACGATTCAATAACCTTCGTCAGTCCTAACCGCGTAAATTTGCATATTCGTTTGCACGAAGGCAACCAATTTTTTTATAGAGATATTACATGGGTGGGCAACACAAAATACACTACCGAGCGGCTTCAACGGGTTTTTGGATATAGCGCCGGCGATGTTTACGACTACGTAGGGTTAATGAAGCGTCTTCAACATGACCAAGACGCTGTTTCTTCTCTTTACAGCGACAATGGCTACTTAGCTTCTCATATCATGCCGGTTGAATTGCGCATAGAAAACGACTCGGTTGATGTTGAAATGCGTATTTGGGAAGGAGAACAGTTTACAATCGACCGCGTGGAAATACGTGGCAACGAAAAAACCAACGAACACGTTATTCGCCGCGAACTGTTTACACGTCCGGGCGATTTATTCAGCCGCGCAAACATTATCAGAGACGTGCGCGAATTAGCTACCTTAGGACATTTCGACCCGGAAGGAATAGACCCGCAACTACATCCCAAACAGCAAAATTCTACGGTAGATATTATTTACAACCTTGCTGAAAGAGCTAATGACCAATTGGAGTTATCTGCCGGTTTCGGAGGAGGTATGTTTATTGGTAGAGTGGGCGTGCGTTTTAACAATTTTGCGGCAAGCCGTATGTTAGACCCGAAAGCATGGCGTCCGGTACCATCCGGCGATGGACAAACACTTGGCATTTCGGTACAGTCAAACGGACGTTTCTATCAGTCATACAACATTACCTTCATGGAGCCATGGTTAGGAGGCAAACGGCGCAACGCCTTTTCGGTGTCGCTATATCACTCGAAAATGACCAATCGTATGAACTATTGGACTCAAGATGGAGCCGACCAATTTTATCAAGCAAGCGGCGCAACGGTAGGGCTTGCAAGACGATTGAATTGGCCCGACGACTTTTTTGTTCTTTCCAATACAGTGTCGTACATGCGTTACAGAGTAAACGACTGGCATGGACGCGGATATTATTATCTTGGGTTTACAAACGGAACTTCCAATAATATCAACACAGGGATAACGCTCTCACGAAATTCGACCAACCAACCAATCTATCCAAGTTCGGGCTCAAACTTATCTCTGGGTGTTACGCTTACGCCGCCATGGTCGCTGTTCAACAATATTAACTATGCCTCGGCGCCACAATCAGAAAAATTCAAATGGATTGAATATCACAAATGGAATTTCAGAGCGCAATCGTTTCTACCCGTAGCCGGCGCAGGAAAACATATTCTTGTGCTTGCAACAAACTATCAGTTTGGCTATATGGGACGTTATCAGATGCATGTGCCTTTTTCACCTTATGAAGGATTCGACATGGGTGGCTCAGGTATGCAGGGTTATCAGATGTATGGCATCGAAATTGTACCTATGCGGGGATATAGCGATGGCGCATTGACGCCATTTTCGCCCGAATCGACGCAAAATAATCCATTTTCTAAAGCAAATATTTTCTCTAAGGCAAGTATAGAACTACGTTTTCCGGCGGTAAACCAACCAGCGTCAGTGATTTTTGCCGTTCTGTTTGCTGAAGCTGGAAACGCTTGGTATGATTTTACAACATTTAGTCCTTTTGACCTGAAACGTTCGGCTGGAATAGGAATAAGAGCCTTTTTGCCTATGTTTGGAATGTTAGGAATAGATTGGGGCTACGGATTCGATAGAGACCATAAAGGCGGAGGAAGAAAAGGAGAGTTTCAATTTATTTTGGGACAACAGTTTTAATAATTTAAAGTTAATCGATTTTGTTAATAATTTAGTAAATGTATAAAAAAAAGTTAAAAAAATGAAAAAGTTAATAGTTTTAGCAGTAGTTTCAGTATTCGCGATATTGCCAACGATGGCGCAGCAACAAAGATTTGCCTTTGTTGATACCGAATACATTTTGAACAATATTCCTGCCTATCGGTCGGCGCAAGCGCAAATTGACAGAATGTCAGCTGATTGGCAGAGAGAAATCGAGGCGATATTTGCCGAGGTTGAAAATCTTTACAAGACCTATCAAGCTGAAAGGGTTATGCTTTCCGAAGACATGAGACGCAGACGCGAGGAAGAGATTGTAAACAAAGAACAGTCAGTGAGAGATTTGCAGAGAAAATACTACGGTCCCGACGGCGAATTGGTAAAAAGACAGCAAGAACTGATGAAACCAATACAGGATGAAGTGTACAAAGCAATCAGAGAAATGGCTGTAGAAGGCGGTTTTACAGCGATATTCGACACATCTGCCGACGCTTCAATTCTATACGCAAATCCCAGACAGGATAGAAGCGACGAAATTCTCGAAAGATTAGGATATAAAAATTAATAATAATAATAGTAATAAATAGTAATAGTAAAATGAAAAACAAGTTTAAGTTAATAGTAATTATTGCCGCCTTTTTTTGTGTCGGCGTCTCAGCCCAAGCTCCTAAAATTGCACACATTAATATGCAGGAGTTAGTTTTTGCAATGCCCGAATATGAAGAGGCTATGGAATCTTTGACAAGATTCGCGCAAGATTTGGAAAATACGTTGGAAGAATTGCAAGTGGAGCGCAGCAGAAAGATTGATGAATTTCAGAGGCTCAGCGAAACATGGTCTGACTTAGTTAGACAAACCAGAGCTGAAGAAATACAGTCAATGTCTCAAAGAATTCAAATGTTTGAGCAGCGCGCCCATTCAGATGTTATGCAAGAACAAGAGAGGCTTTTGCAACCAATTATCGAAAAGGCTCAAGCCGCAATTGAAGTTGTAGCAAAAGAACAGGATATAACTTACGTTATCAGTTCCGACCCTCAAATCTTAGTGTACAAGGCAGCCAATACAATTGATTTGTTGCCGGCAGTGAAGAGACACATGGGAATAAGAGAATAAGCCTCCTGCCCGCAAAAGCAAGCGTGAACAGCAGCCAGCCGTAAACCCAAGATGGTGGGCGGCTGCGTTACAAGGCAGATGATATATCACGGCGAAAATGGGTGTGCCTTGGAACTTCGCAAAACGAGTTCCCTCTTTTTGTAGTCGATGATTGCTTTGTATTTTAGCAAAAAATCGCTACCTATAAGACCCGCAACACGTTTGTCGGTATATTTTTTGTATAGACTGTTGACGTGCGAAAGGTCTATGCATACCACAACCCAATTAATTAGCTTAAGTTCGCCTAAGCAAAACTCATCAATAAGCCCAAAACTTGTTTTTAGTTCTCCGGCGTGAATGCCGGCTGATTCAATCTCACGAGCTTCAGTTTTTTCTTCCGGCATTTGCGGTACAACCGACGTATCAAAAATTGTATGCGAAGCGCCGGTGTCAATTAATAGCTCGTAGCGACTGTGGTTGACAAATCCACTGATAAAGAGGTGATAACTTTCGTTGTCGCCTAAGGTAACTATATCGATAGGAATAATGGTTTTCATTAATTTTTTTCGTTTAGTACCTTTTCAAGAATTTCGTTTTTTTCCTTTTCCGCCCTTATCAGACGTTCGTAGAGTTCAGCGTTTTTGTAGTTTAATTCCATCAATTTTTCAATAGGGTAATTGTTGTTTGTGTTTGTACTCGAACTGTCTTTTGAAATCAAAATTGTTCCATTGGAATTTTCCAATTTGTCAATATTATTGTAAGTAAAACAGTCAAAGTCCAATACCCTGCTTGGTTCAAAATCTCTAAGCAGCTCGACCGAAATGCCCAAAACATCCGCACATTTTACTAAAGTGTGGGGGTCGATAACGCTTTGCCTTTCAATCTTTGTAACGGCTGGCTGTTTAATTCCTAACCGCTCGGCAAAATCTTCCTGTTTCATATTCCGCACATTACGAAAAAAGCGAACATTGTTACCATGATGTATTTTCGTTTCATCCATTTTAATTTTAAAATAAACCACAAAAATAGTAAAAAAAATACTTATTTCAAATATTATGAAAAATAAAAAAAAATATTGTCAATTTTTTTTCGTATTTTTTTTTCAAGGTCGACCATTCTCTATCATTCGCTCAGTGTTCTCAACACTGCGTTTTAGGTCATCGTGCCATTCTGTAATAAAGTCGCTGAAGAGTTCTTTTTGTTCAAACAATGAACAAGAGGAACAGAAATAACCGTCTAACAGTCCCATAATCTCTTTACGAACATTTTGGACTTCAAGATATTTTTTCAACTGCTTCAATTCTTCTTCTGTAAACTCGCGGCGTTTTACATTTTCTTTTTTTGTACTCATCTTTTTATTAATTGGAAATTACTGATTTACTGAGAATTACTATCCATCATACGGCAATGAAAAATAAAATTCGCTTCCCTGTCCTTCGATGGATTTTACCCACAAATCGCCGCCCATTAATTGTACCAAGTTCTTTGAAATAGTCAAACCCAGACCGCTACCGCCGTATTTACTCGCACCTCCTGCTTCGCTCTGTTTGAAACGCTCAAAAATAATGTCTAACTGACTCGCCGGCAGACCAATACCGGTATCTTTGACAAAAAATTTCAAAAAGCCCTGACAACAACGGCAATATGACAAACTGATTGTTCCCTTTTCTGTAAACTTCACAGCGTTACCGACGAGATTAATCAATACCTGACGCAAACGAAAACCGTCTGTATAAACAACGCAGTCATTAATGAAATTATCTTCATCGAGAATAAGTTCTACCTTTGGATTATCATTTGACATCACTATTGGAGCGAACATTTGGTAAACTTCGCGCATCAAATTGTTAAGCTTCACATTTTCCGGAGAAATTTTCATCAATCTTGCTTCTATTTTCGAAATATCAAGAATTTCGTCTATCAATCGCAACAGATGCTTCGCGCTTGAATCCATATCGGAAACAATATCGCAATATTCTGACGACAGTTCGTCGGTATTGAAAAATTGCAACAAGCCTACTATGGCGTTTAGGGGGGTGCGTATTTCGTGCGACATGTTCGCGAGGAAGGCAGATTTCATATTATCTGCCTCTTCGGCTTTCTCTTTTGCACGTATAGCACGGTCAATCTGTTTTTTCTGCGAAATATCTTCTATCACTGCAATAGACGACATTTTGTTGCGGTATAAGACGTTACACGTCGAAATGCGTGCAAAAAACTCTTCGCCGTTCAATTTAAAGCACTTAAAGTCCATTGTACAGGTTTCTTTTTCAAAAAACTCTGCCGCCATATCTACTGTTCGTCTGCCGTTGGGTTGTATTTCGGGCATAAAATCGAACGCGCTACGATTCTTAACGTCTCTTTCAAAGTCTTCGCAGCCAAAAATATCCATTGACGCCTTGTTTGCATAGACTAAAAGATTATCCTCTCTCCTGACTATCCTGATGCCAACGGGTATAGTTTCCAAAATTAAAGTCAAATTATCGTTCATTTCTGAGATTTGACAGTTTTTGTCATAAATTTCCTGATTTGCGCGCGCCAACTCTTCGTTGACTGCCGCTAATTCTTCATTAGCAGCAGCCAATTCATCATTTCGCTCGCCCACTATTAATTCAAGATTTTCGCGACGTGTTAACTCAGCCTCTAAAAAACGAACCTTTTCCTCTAATTCAGAAATTCGTGCGCTCGATGTATCCATTATCTATCAACAATATTTATTTTACGTTTTCCTTTACTATGCCTATAAACTTTTTTGATGGTTTGAATGCCACTGTTTTATGAGAAGGAATAACCACTGATGTATTCTGTCTGATGTTTCTGCCTATTCTCTGTGCTTTTTGCTTCACAACGAAATTGCCAAAACCACTCAAATACACATTTTGATTTTTTGTCAGCGAACTTTTTACTACTTCCATGAAATCCTCTACTACCTTAAGGGCGGTAACTTTGCTTATTCCAACTTCGTTGGAAATTTCTCTTACTAAATCTACTTTTGTCATTTTTTTTTATTGTTTTATTTATGTATTATTTTTTACTTAGTGTTCTGTTTAGCCGGAGTAACACTTTCAACGATTTCTATATGTCCAATGTTTTCGCCGGCAGCGTTTTTGATATAACTAACTTTTCCGACTAATTTCATTCCGCCAACTTCAAAATACGTTTTGTTTTCGCCGCGTTTTAGACATTCCACGCCACATCTTTCGTCTTTGCAGATATCAACGCCCCACACATCGCCGCAGTATTTACCTACAACTTCTTCGCGGGTTTTGCCCAGCATGTTAAGCGAAGCCTGATTAATGAATGTGATGCGCTTGTCCATGTCGGTCACAGAAATGGGCGCTTCGATGGCGTCAAGCATGTTTTGCTTCCATACCATAGAGTTTTGAAGTTCATTTTCGCGCACCTGCATCGCTTCCATAGTTTGACGAAGTTTTTCTTCCTTGTTATGCAACTCTTCAATTTGTTTTTGCATCGTCTCCTCGTGCTGTATTTCCTGAGTTATGTTATCAACGACTTCTATATGACCAACTTTTTTACCGTTTATATCAATTATATAACTTGCTGAAGTTGTGAAGGTTTGGTCGTCAACTTTGAAGGTTGATTTTCCTATGCCGCGTTTCATACATTCAATTCCACAACGCTCATCTTTACAAATGTCAACGCCCCAAACATCTCCACAATATTTTCCTAACGTTTCCTCTCGCGTTGTTCCAAGAACAGTAAGAGCCGCTTTGTTGAGGAAAGTTATTTTCTTATCAATATCGGTCACCGAAATAGGTAATTCGTAGGCGTCAAGCAAGTTTTCATACCAGTGCACTTTTTCATTAAGAACTGTTTCACTACGATGCATTTCTTCGGCTGTCAACTTTTCTTTTGAAATATCCATAATTGCGCCCGCTACACGTGTTGCATATCCTTCTTCGTCGCGTATTGTTGCTCCGAATGCGCGGAAATGAGCATAATCGCCGTCTTTCTTTTTCAAACGGTATTCCAAGTCGTAAGGCGTTTGTCCGGTACGGTCTGTAAGATGTTCTGCAAAAGCGTTCAAAGTGCGCTCCTTGTCGTCGGGATGAAGTTTGTCGCTCCAACTTGACAGTACATTCGGGAAATCGCTCACGTTTGAATATCCTAACATTTTTCTGAAATCGTCTGACCAAGTGAATGTGTTATTTGGATTAACGGGGTCGCCCTTCACTACATCCATATCCCACAGCCCTATTTGCGCCGCTTCTACAAGCAACTTCATTTTCACTAATTGATATTCGTTGGCGCTGTCGTGGCGGCGCATTTCTTCTTGCGTTGCTTGCATTTCCTCCATGTTTTGACGAAGCTCCTCTTCGGCGTTCTTCATCTCTTCGGCTTGTATCTTGGTTTGTTCCAAAAGTTTTGATGTGCGAAGGTTAACATGCACAGACGCTATTGTTGAGGCTATACTTTCGCTAACCTTGTCGACAAATTCGCGTTGATATTCCTCTAATTCATCAAAAGAGGCAATTTCCATAACACCATAAATAACATCGTTGACCTTAAGGGGACAAATGTATATTGCTGACGGGTTGGCGTCGCCAAGTCCTGACGTTATACTGATGTATTCGTCCGGCACATTGGTCATATATACAGCCTCGCCCTCCAGAAAACACGCGCCCACTAATCCTTCGCCGGGAATTATACTCTTTTCTGCGAATTTTTTTCTGTCGAAGGCGTAACATGCTGTGAGTTCCAAAATTTTATCAGCGTCGTTTTCGGCGTCGTTCAATATGAAAATACCGCCCTGATTTGCGCCCAAATATTTAACAATATTACTGATAACGTTGTATGACAACGCCTCCATATCATCGTTGTCTTGACGCAATATTTCGGCAAATTTTGCTAATCCTTCCGTACCCCAGTTGCGTTGCTCTTCTTCGCGCAGACGCACAGTACGTTCGCTTTCTGCCGTTTGTAGACTTGTACGCATTTCCAGCAGCGATTTACCAAGCACGTCGCCATCGCTCAAAAGTTCGTACTCAACGTCAAGTTTTCCTTGCCCTATGTTGTTCGCAAAGAGCGCTGTGCGTTTTAGCGAGCCAACGAATTGATAGAGTTTGGTTTTCATTGTGCCAATCTCATCGCGACTTTTGCTGCCTTCAATTTGTTGGTTTATTTGACCTAACGAAAGTTTATCTATCGTGCTGTTGAGAACCTTTACGTCTTTAAGCATCCATCTAATCAGCACAAAACCTATACTTGCGATGAACAGCGCACCCAAAATGGCGAGTATTACCAAATAAGATGTAACCCTGTTAAGCGCAGCGTAAATTTCGCTTGTCAAAATTGACGCAGTGTAGAACCAGTTTTGGTCGCACTCGCCAAATTGAACAACGACAAACGCATTATATTCTTCGCGTCCTTGAAATTGAATAATCAACTCAAAATCTTCTCCTTTTGATATGCCGTCAAGGGCTTCACGATTTCCATCGCCGTAAATAGCGCCAATACGCGCAGGGTCGGAGTGAACGATGATTACGCCTTGCGAGGAAACAAGTCGCCCTTGCCCCGTAATGTCGAATCTTTTAGACAAATTGCTCAAATGAGATACAAAAAAATCTCTACCTACCACTCCGATAATCTGATTATCTACTACAATCGGGATACACAGGCTAAATACGTGCTCTTCCTTGCCGTTGATATTATACAAATATGCGTCTGTGAAAACTTCCTTTTTGTATTCAAACGCGGCGTCGAACAATTTACTTGCTCTGTCGGCTGTCATAGTGCGCAGTTGCCGGTTTAAAAAATATGGCATAAATACCCCGTTGGCGTTGCTGCCTGTTATACCGGCAAACTCAGCGTCTAAACCGTCAATGGCATTTTCGCTGAACACTGCCCAAAGATTGTCTATTCGCCTGTCTGTTGTGGCAAAATTTCTTAAATCGTCAAGCAGTTTGCCACGCTTTTCCCCAGCAGGAATTTCGCTCGACTGGATGATGTCTGCCGCTATGTGTGCAAACGAGCGCGGCAACATCGCCGTTGAGTTGATGTACTCGGCAAGATTAGCGGCGGCAAGCGCTGCCGACGATTTGATTGCCGACGTTGAGTTCTCATAGACTTCGCTCCGCTGCGAAACAATCAAAATTGAGCAGACGGCAGTCATAACAACAAGCCCCGTGAAACCTACTATCAGGGACATTTTTACGTTTATAGATAAATCTCTAAACTTTTTCATACAAACTAATTAAATTAAAAAACACTATTAAATTACAAACAAAATTTACTATACATTATATAACACTGTATCGTGCAAACAAAAACTTTTAAATTAAGATCCCAATCAGATGACCAAAAAAGCGTGAAACTTTACACGGTCTCTCGCTATCACGGTATCTGGCGTAACCTCTATGGACAAAGAAATCAAATCAAGCTCACGCTACGCGCGCAAACGTCCCCGACCCCTTTCTTTGCCCTATCTACTAATCGCCAGATTTTTGATAGACAAGAAAAAAATGCAAAGCGCTTTTCCAATAAAATCTCGCCTCTAAGCTTTTTGACAAAAAACTGCGAAATTGTGTCAAAAATATTTTTGGCGGTGCAAAGGTATATATTTTTTTAGTAATAAAAAAAAATATACAAAAAAAATTAGTTCGAACTTGTATAGTTACCTATACTCGCACCAACTTTTAATTTTGATATCATCAATTCCAATTTTACATATTGCCGTCAAGAATGCCCTTGCAAGTCTGGCATTTGTAATAAGCGGAATATTGAAATCCACAGCGCCTCTACGAATTGTGTAATCGTTGGTCAATTCGCTCTTTGACAAACTCTTAGGTATATTAATAACCATATCTACTTTTCTATTTTTCAGATAGTCGAGTACGTTTGGCTGCTGTTCTTCATCGGGCCACGCAAGCGGGGTTGCTTCTACCCCATTTTCTACTAAAAACTTAGCTGTTCCGCGTGTTGCAAAAATTTTATATCCTTTTTCTATCAACAATTTCGCCGGCTCGAGCAGTTCAATCTTGTCGCGCATTGTTCCTGTTGACATTAGAATATTTTTTTCGGGTATACGATAGCCTACAGAAAGCATTGATTTTAGCAGTGTTTCGTAATAATCGTCGCCTATACAACCGACTTCGCCTGTAGACGCCATTTCGACGCCAAGCACTGGGTCGGCTTTAAGAAGACGGGCAAACGAAAACTGCGAAGCCTTGACTCCTATGTAGTCGAGGTCGAATGTTGATTTATCTAACGGCTCAACGGGCAAGCCAAGCATTACGCGAGTAGCTATTTCTATTAGATTTACCTTCAGCACTTTCGTTACGAATGGCATTGAGCGCGACGCGCGTAAATTACATTCAATGACTTTGATGTCGTTGTCTCTTGCCAAAAATTGAATATTAAACGGACCTGAAATATTCATTTCTTTAGCTATTTTTCGTGTAATTCGCTTAATACGTCTCACTGTTTCGAAATATATTTTTTGAGGCGGGAAGACAATCGTTGCGTCTCCGCTGTGAACGCCGGCAAATTCAACGTGTTCAGACATTGCATATACAATCAATTCGCCTTTGCAAGCAACCGCGTCTACCTCTATTTCTTTAGCGTTTTCGAGAAACTCGGTAACAACAACCGGATGCTGTTTTGATACATTTGCGGCAAGCACTAAATAATCGCGCAGTTCGTCGCGATTGCTAACTATGTTCATCGCTGCGCCCGAAAGTACGTAGGATGGACGAATAAGCAGGGGAAATCCAACTTCGTCGACAAATTTGTAAATTTCTTCCATGCTTGATACCTCTTTCCACTTGGGCTGATCTATATTCAGCGTGTCGCACATCATCGAAAATTTATGACGGTTTTCGGCGCGGTCGATAGATTCGGGGGATGTGCCCATTATAGGAACTTTTTGGTTGTGCAGACGCATCGCCAAATTGTTGGGGATTTGCCCTCCCGTAGAAATAATCACTCCCTTAGGTTGCTCTAAATCAATGATATCCATTACGCGTTCGAACGAAAGTTCATCGAAGTATAGTTTGTCGCAGGTATCGTAGTCTGTACTAACTGTTTCGGGGTTGTAGTTTATCATTATCGAGCGGAAACCTTCTTTGCGAATTGTAGATATCGCGTTCACGCCGCACCAGTCAAATTCTACGGAACTACCGATTCTATAAGCTCCCGAACCAAGCACAATAACTGCCTTATTGTCGCGTTCGAAGCTAACATCGTGTTCTGAGCCGTGATATGTTATGTATAAATAATTCGTCTGCGCCGGATACTCGGCTGCAAGCGTATCAATTTGCTTCACAAACGGAGTTATATTCAGCGATTTGCGATGATTACGCACCGTGAGCAGACATTTGCTTATTTCAACAGCGTCTGACTTGTAAACAAAACGCGCTATTTGAAAGTCTGAAAATCCAAGCTTTTTCGCTTCTATTAACAATGTGTCAGGCATTTCGTTCACATTGTTGTATTTTTCCAATTCATCTTTCAAGTCGTTAATTTTCTCTAACTTGTGGAGAAACCACTTGTCTATTTTTGTTAAGTCGTGTATTTGGTCTACTGAATATCCTTGGTCAAAAGCCTTGCTGATTGCAAAGATACGCATATCTGTGGGGTTTGTCAACTCGCGTTCGATGTTTTCTATCTTCAGCGCAGAGTTTCCAACAAAACCGTGCATTCCTTGTCCAATCATTCTAAGACCTTTTTGAATTGTTTCTTCAAAAGTTCGTCCTACTGCCATAACTTCGCCGACGCTTTTCATAGACGAGCCGAGTTCTTTTGATACTCCATGAAATTTGTTCATATCCCATCGCGGAATTTTACAAACTATGTAGTCGAGCGCTGGTTCGAAAAATGCTGTGGTTGTCTTTGTTATCGAGTTTTTCAACTCATGCAGTCCGTATCCTAACGCGAGTTTAGCCGCAACGAATGCAAGCGGATAGCCGGTTGCTTTTGACGCTAATGCGCTTGAGCGCGACAGACGTGCATTTACTTCGATGACGCGATATTCTTCCGAGTATGGGTCTAACGCAAGTTGAACATTACACTCCCCAACTATACCAACGTGTCTAACGATATTAATGGAAATCTGGCGTAACATTTGCACTTCGCGATTATTAAGGGTTTGCGTTGGCGCAACAACTATACTTTCGCCGGTATGGATTCCCATAGGGTCGAAATTTTCCATGTTACAAACTGTGATACAATTGTTGTATTTGTCGCGCACAACTTCGTATTCTATTTCTTTCCATCCTTTTATCGATTCTTCAACAAGTACCTGATTTGAGTACGTAAAAGACCGCGCCACTAATTTTCGCAGTTCATCAACGTTTGAACAAAATCCGCTACCTAAGCCCCCTAACGCGTAGGCTGCTCGAACAATAATCGGGAAGCCAAGTTTTTCGGCAGCTTCAACCGCTGCTTCAACGTTTTCTACTGCTATGCTACGCGGCGACTTCACGTTTATTTCGTTCAATTTATGAACAAACAACTGGCGGTCTTCTGTGTCCATTATTGCCTGAACAGGCGTTCCTAAAACTCGAACGTTGTATTTTTCAAATACTCCGCCTTTAAACAGGGCTATACCGCAGTTTAGGGCGGTTTGTCCACCAAACGCTAAAAGAACGCCATCGGGTTTTTCGCGTTCAATTACCTTTTCTACGAAAAAAGGCGTTACCGGAAGAAAATATATCTTATCGGCAATGCCTTCTGACGTTTGAACTGTGGCAATGTTCGGGTTTATAAGCACGGTGTACACGCCCTCCTCGCGCAATGCTTTCAATGCTTGAGACCCTGAGTAATCAAACTCTCCTGCTTCGCCTATTTTTAGGGCTCCGGAGCCTAATACTATAACTTTTTTAATACTTTTATCCATTCTATAAAAATCAATCTAAAAATGATGCCGCAAAAATAATATTTTTTTTTATTAAAAAAAAACATGTAATTAAAAAAAATTATATTAGTTTTGCAAAAAAAAATCATACATAAATATATAGTGTAAAAAATATGGTAACAAAAATTTCATTTGACGACCTTAACGGTAAGGTATGCGTTTTTACCGGCGGCACGGGAGTGCTTGGCGCAAGTCTTGTAAGAGCGTTGGCTTCGGCAGGCGTGAAAACAGCAATAATAGCCCGAAATAAAGAGGCTACAGAACAACTTGCCACCCAGATTGAGAAAGATACGGGGGTTAAAACTATTGGCGTAAGCGCCAGCGTGTTAGACAGAGAAGCGTTGATAGCGGCTAAAAAAGAGATAAACGAAAAACTCGGAAAAATTAATTTTCTTATCAACGGCGCCGGAGGAAATGCTCCAACTGCAACCACACAGTTGGAAGAGATGACAGTTGAAAATACGTTGCAACCGGAAAAAACTTTCTACGGGCTTGATTTAGACGGCTTTCAACATGTGTTCGACTTGAATTTCAAAGGTACATTGCTGCCAACAATGATTTTCACTACGGATATGCTCGAAGCAGGGAAAGGCTGCGTGTTAAATATCTCTTCAATGGCAGCCTACAAGGCATTAACTAAAGTGGCGGCATATTCGGCAGCGAAAGCTTCGATAAACAATTTTACCGAGTGGTTAGCTGTTCATTTAGCTAAAACCGGCATCAGAGTGAACGCCGTTGCGCCGGGTTTTTTCCTGACAAACCAAAACAGATTCCTGCTAACAGACGAAAAAACGGGTGAACCAACGCCCCGCGGATTAAAAATAAAGAATAATACTCCTATGGGTAAATATGGCGAGCCGCAAGATTTAAGTGGAGCGGTATTATTTCTGTTAAGCGACATATCGTCCTTTGTTACAGGCATTTGCATACCGGTAGATGGTGGGTTTAACGCTTACGCAGGAGTATAAAACGAAAATCAGTCTAACGGGGGTTAGTCTTCTGTAACTAAGTTTTCAAGGCAAATAAAAAATTCATTTTTTGAAAGATTTTCGATTATTTTACCTTGGTCGGCAATAGAAATATTTCCGGTTTCTTCCGAAACTATTATTGTAAAAGCATCGGTGTGTTCAGTAATTCCTAAAGCGGCTCTGTGACGCAAACCTAAATTTGGCGATAAGCTTCTGCTTTCAGACACAGGCAGCACACAACTGGCGGCATAAATACGATTCCTCTCTATAATCACGGCGCCATCGTGCAAGGGACTGTTTTTGAAAAAAATATTCTCAAGCATTCGACTCGTGGCATCGGCATTGATAATTTCTCCGGTCTCTGCGTATACTTGCAGCGAAGTAAACCGACTTATTACAATCAATGCGCCCGTTTTAGATTCGCTCATATTTATGCACGCTTTGGCGATTGACTTTACGTTAACATCGGGAATCAAGCCCTTGTCGGAACTGAATAAATTCTCGAAACGCCAATTGTGTCGCGCACGATACTTAGTTCCTAACGTAGCCAAAAATCGTCTTATTTCGGGCTGAAACAAGACTATAAGGGCAATTGCGCCCACGCTGAACACTTGTTGCAGAATGGCTCCGGTGAGTTGCATACTGAGCGCATTAGCAAGCAACCAAAACAAAAAGATGCCAAAAATTGCAATAAAAATATTAACAGCAACAGTGTCTTTAGTGAGCATATACAAGTGGTAGAGAAGATACGCCACAAACAGAATGTCTATTATATCGATGATACGAAGCGAAAGAAAGGACGCTAATAACATTTTTGACTATTTAACTAATTTTTTTCGCTGCAAAAGTAATTTTTTTTTTTTTAAGCACAAAATTATAAAAAAAAATATTACCTTTGTACCCTGATTAATATATTATAAATATTTTTTGTATGAGAATTTGGTTTTATTGCGTATGCGTTGGCGTTCTTATGTGGGGTTGCTCCGTTGAATCGTACATAGACGTGCTCGAAATTGAGTATAAAGATTTGACGTTTGAAAGAGTAACAATAGATGGTATTACCGAAATTAGAGCTATTCTTGTTTTTTCGTTTTTAGACGGCAATGGAATTCTCGGCGCCCGAGAAGGAAACAACTCAAGAAGCAGAATATTTATAGCTTGGGAAGAAAAAACGTCCGATGATACTTATGAGCCGCTTATGAACGAGTTTGACATATACAACGAGGACGGTCGTCTTATAGGAAGTGAAATTTTGCCATTTGAAGGTAGGACTACAGTGCCATACGGGTCTGTGATGGACAAAGACGGAGCGAACAACCGCACACTTAAAGGAAAAATAGATATACCGTTGATGATACCGTTAGCGCCAGTTAACAACCCTGACGTTGTGCGCATTGCATTTTATATTACCGACCGAAACGGAAAAAGAAGCATAACAAAAGGAAGCATAAGAATAGACGATGTTGTGCCGCCCCCCACATACACTCCGGATTTCAACCTAAAAACATTCGAATTTATAGATACAGAATAAAGTATTTTCAGCGAAAATTTAATGTACGTGGATAATCTCGCGTAAACACTCAAAAAATATTGAAAACTGTCGCACTGAAAGAATAAAAGTCGGCTTACCTCGCTTCATAAACCCCCATTCCAAATAAAGCAAAATCGTATTTTATGGGGTCAACGGGGTCAAATTTTCTTAAATTTCCTGTTAATTCTTCTACGGCTTTCCAATCGTTTGCCCTACGCACAAGCAGTTTTAGTCGTCTTCCCACATTTCCGGTGTGCACGTCTAACGGAATCATCAACGCCGAGGCAGGAATTTCTTTCCAAATTCCGAAATCTATGCCATCGTTTTTGCGCACCATCCATCTGAGGAACATATTTAGACGTTTTGCCGACGCGCCTCGCAGCACATCAGCTACATGTTTTGCAGAGCGTGGAAGATGCGGCGTTTCCATAAAAATACGCCGGAAATGCGACAGCGCTCCATAAACTGAGCCGCTTGAATTGTAGCCTTCAAGAAAAATATTGTGCAAACCTCCGTGGTTTGTGTAGATATTTCGCAAAGAATATATGAAAAACAGACAGTCATCGGGTTGAAAGGTTCGGTAAACAAACGCGTCTAACTTTTTAAGTTCGTGCTGTGTTGCGTTCATCACAAAATCATAAGGCGCGTGTTCCATCATATTCATAAGGCGTTTTGCTCCGGCGATAATTGCTTTTCGTTGTCCCCACGCTATTGTAGCCGCTAAAAAACCGGCAATTTCAATATCTTCCTTTCGTTTGAAAAGATGCGGTATCTGAACGGGGTCAGATTCAATAAAAGAAGGCGTACAATAGAGTTTATACTGCTGGTCAAGAAATGATTTGAGGTCGCTGTAAAAAACCATTACTAATTTCTTATTTGAACTTCTACTTCATCTCTCTGAACTTCTCTTACGGCATTTGTTCTTTCTTCAATTTCCATTTTTTTGGCGGTTGCAAGTTCAATTATTCCATCGTCTTGAATATCGTAACCATCAATAACGCTTTGAAGTGTATGTATAGCCTGAAAATCATCATTTTTGCGTACAAAAATATCGCTCAACAGGATGAAGCTTCTCGCCATCCAGTATTGATGCGGCGTACCTCTATCGGCAAAGTCAAAAATTTCATTTTCCGATTCTGTTAAATTATTTTGACGAAAAAGAATATCAATAATATTAAATTTTGATTCGGCTCCTTCAACGCTGCTTACCTCAGTTGCTACTTTTCGATACTCGGCTAAGGCGGCGGTTAAATTGTTCAAATGACGATATGCCTGTGCCATAATAAACTGTGTTTCACGAACTCTTTCGGGCGACAGGTCTCTGTTTTCCAATACAGTCTGCGCCGCTTCTATGGCTTCGCTGTGTCTGTTTAGTCTGAACAGGCTGCGCATTATTCCTATTCTGGCGTCTAATACATTGCTTGCAATTCCGGCTCCGGTTTCAAGTCTTTTGTATGTGGCAAGCGATTCTTCAAAACGTTCAAGGTTAAAATATAATGCCGATGCAGACATCAACGCCTGTTCGGTAAACATATTGCGGGGTTGTTCTATAACAAACTCAAAACTTTTCAGCGCTGCCTCCATGTTGCCACCCCGTAGAAGACAGTCGGCTAAATAGAAATTTGCATTTATTCTGAAACTTCCTTCCGGAAAACGTTCAAGGTAGTTGCTAAGGTTTACAATTGCGGCTGCGCAGTTACCCGACATCCAAATATTTTCGGCGGCTCTGTATGTTAGCGAATCCTGCTCGCTGATGGTAATATTAACCATATTGCCCAAAGTGCCTACGTAGGCTAAATATCCATCGATGTCGTTCATATCTACATACACGTTTCTTATGTCGGCAAGCGCGCTACCTGCGTCCGACGACAATGGAAAATCGGAAACAACCTGTTTGTAATAAACAAGTGCATCTCTTCCGCGGTCCATGCTGTAATGTACCATTCCCAACTCTAACAGTGCACGGCTCACGTATGTACTGTTTGGAAAATCGGAAATTAGTCGTCTGAACGTACTGATAGCCTGTTCGTTTCTGCCTAAAATTACGTAGCTTCTTCCCATTTCGAACAGAGCGACATTAGCGTAACTTGAACGCGGGAATCTAACTAACAAGTCGCTAAGTGTTTCGATTTTTCTTTCTTGTCTGTCAACCAGTCCGAAGGTAATACCCATCTGAAACAGAGAGTAATCGGCTGCTGAAAGGTTTAGATTGAAAGCTTTTTCGTAACTTTCTATAGCTTGCCAGTAAGCCGGTTGCATAAAAAAGCAATCGCCTATTCTGTTGTGTGCATCGGCAACTGTTCTGGTAGGCATGTTGTTCATCGCCGTTATGTATCTTTGAAACCAATTCAGTGCATCGGAGAAGTTTCTAATGCTAAACGAGGCATAACCCAATCCGTAGTACGCCTGTAAAAATTCTTCCGTTCTTTGTGCTGCGGGCATAGATAAAAACCTGCGATACAAATCGGTTGCCTGTTGGAAGTTACCTTGTCTGTATTCCGATTCGGCTTTCCAAAACACGTTACGCGCGGCAATGGAAGCGTCGAATCTGGAATTTTCTAATGATTTGTCGAACATTTCTATTGCAGCGGCAAAGTTAAGGTCGTTGAACAGTTCCAGTCCACGAAAAAATGTGACCCTTTGAAGAGCTCGTAAAATATTATCGTCTCTTACTCTGATTCTTTCAATTGATTCTATTGCAAGGCGATAGTTGCGCGTTGTGGTATAAGCCATAACCAAGTAATTGTAGGCTTGGTCAAGCCTTTCAGAATTTGGAAATCGCGTTATGAAATCGTTGAAACTTCTTATAGATTCATTGAAAGGGGTAATCATAAGTTCGTAGCTAAGCACGGCAAAATTGAAATGCGCATTTTCTTGCGCTTCGAGGTCGAAATTCATTTGCGCGGCTCTTTGAAATGCCAGCCTTGCACGTTGTTTTTCGCCTGTCTTGATATAACAGTCGCCTAAATGCACTAATGCGTTTTGTCCCAGCGAACTTGCGCTGCTTGAGGCTCTTTCAAAATATCTGATTGCATTTTCGCAGTCGCCTGTGTGATAATATGCGTACCCTAACTGGTAATTGTCTTCTGCCGTAGGATTTTTGCTTCTAACATATTCTTCGAGATACGGTATGGCTTCTTTGTATTGACCAAGCCGGTAGTGCGATTCGCCTACTATTCGCATAACTTCGTCTCTGCGCGCCGCGCTGACATTGTTAATTCTGTTTTCTGCAAATGTTATTACCTGTTGATATCTTTGCTGCAGAAAATATATCTGTGCGATGTAATATGGCGCCATTCCAGAAAAACTTTCATCGTTGAGCAGTCTTAAAAAACCTTCAAGCGCTGTGTCGTAGTTTTCGTCTACATAATTTATATGTGAGAAAAAATAGAGCGCAGGTGATGAAAATCGCTGGTCGTTGGCATTTATTATTTGAAAAAATGAGGTGCGTGCCTTAACATTGTCAAGTTCCATGAAATAACTGTGTCCCAACAAAAAATGATACTCTACAGCCTTATTTGCATCCAAATCTCTGGGCGATAACATTTCAAAACGCTCAATTGCCCTTCTATATCTTCGGCTGTTATAGTGATAGCGCGCCATCCGAAAATTGGCGTATGGAGTTTTTGGACTATTCGGATTGTCGCTGATAAAACGCATGAGCAGACTTTCAGCATCAGGTTGTGTGAGCTCTATAGCGCATAGTGCAGCATAGTATTGAGAGTTCGAATAAACAAAATCTCGCTTGTCTACTGCATGCTCCATCACATCTTCAAACATTTTACGGGCAGCAGTAAACATTTCTCTCTCAAACAACTCAACCGCTTGTTTATACAGCTCATCCGGGTCATATTTCTCAATCGACTGTTGCGCAGTAACTGTTCCGCAGTAAAAAGTCCAAACTGCTAAAATACAGATATGTATGATTCTTTTAAACATATTTTTTCGTCTAATAAAAATAATCACAAAAGTACGATTTTTTTTTTAATTATTTTTTTTTTTTGCGCATTTGAAAAATTATATGTAATTTTGCATTTTTTTTATACATTATAATATAATATATGATAATTGTTCCAATTAAGGAAGGCGAGACCATTGAGAAGGCGCTGAAAAAATTTAAGAGAAAGTTCGAAAAGACGGGCACTGTTAAGGAAATTAGGGCTCGTCAGGCATTTGAAAAGCCGTCTGTACGTAAACGCAAAGAACGACTTCATGCTGTGTACGTGCAGCAAAAGTTCCAGACGGTAGACTAATACATGTTTGTCAGTTAAGGGGATATGGAGTATATCACAGTATTTTTGCAGTACTTGGAATACGAAAAAAGGTATTCCCGTCACACTGTTGACGCCTATGAAAGAGATTTGTTGGCATTCAGGGAGTTCCTTTCAGAATGTAAGGAAGAAGAGCGTGAGATAAATTTCAAGTCAATACGTAGGTGGATTGTTGACTTGAGCATCAAAAAAAAGTCTGCAAAAACTGTAAACCGAAAAATAGCGACCTTGCGTTCCTATTTTAAATACCTGATGAAGAGAGGATTAGTAGAGAGCAGTCCAATGGAAAAGGTAGTAGCATTGAAATCAGAAAAAAAGATGCCTGTGTTTGTGGAGAACGAAAAACTTGATGAGTTGTTAGACGTAAAAATGACCGATGTTTCGGACTTTGAATCGACACGCGACAAGCTTTTGCTTGAACTTTTCTACATGACGGGAATGCGGCTGTCCGAGCTTATTAATCTCAAAGACAGCGATGTAGACCGTTCTGCGATGTCGGTTAAAGTTCTCGGCAAAAGGAATAAAGAAAGGATAATCCCTCTGCCTGAGCCGTTTTGCAGTAGAGTAGAGAGCTACATTGCCTTAAAAAAAACGGTTTTCCCCGACATCGACAATTTGTTTGTTTCAAATCAAGGCAAACCGATTTATGCGCGTTGGACGCAACGGCTTACGGCAGCAAAACTCTCTGATGTAACTTTGGCAAAAAAACGAAGCCCTCACGTGTTGCGACACAGCTTTGCCACAAATATGCTTGTTGGCGGCGCCGAACTTAACGCCATCAAAGAGTTGTTAGGACATACCAATCTTTCTGCAACACAAATTTATACTCACAGTAGTTTGAATAGAATAAAAAAAGTATATCAACAAGCCCATCCGTGGGCATAAAAAATTACAACAATATGGATATAAAAGTTAATACGGTACATTTCACTGCCGACAAGAAATTGATTGACCACATTGAAAAAAAGATTAAAAAATTGGGTCACGTTTTCGACAGAATAGTTGGCGCCGAAGTCTTTTTACGTTTAGAAAACGTTCAAGACGACGAAAATAAAATTGCAGAAATAAAACTGCTGATTCCGGGTAGCGACCTGTTTGTAAAAAAACAGTCAAAATCTTTTGAAGAGGCTATAAATAAAGCGGAAGAATCGCTAAAACGACAACTGACCAAATATAAGGAAAAACTCAGAAGTTGAAAAGAAAGTTCGAATGTAGTGCGAAGACTCACGCAGATAATCAATTTGTTACTGTTCCCGACAAAGGGATGGTTGTCGATTGCGGCTGAAGAAAAAAATCGTAAGGCGACTTTCATGCAGTATGTGACGCCGTTGATGGGCTTGATAGGTTTTGCAACGATAGTTGGGACTTGGATGTACACATCGCGCGAGCTTTATTCATTTCAATTTGTGCTGTGCAAAATAGCGACATTATGGCTGTCACTGTGTGCGGGGCTTTATTTGACATCGTTTATCGTTACCGAAATTATGGGGCGAAATACCGGAATGAAAAACCACGACAAAAACTTTGAATTGTTGGCAAACGCTGCAACATCGGCTTATTTAGTTTTATTTATAGTAGAATTATTTCCGTTTTTTAAGGAATTTTTAGTATTGACGCTATTTTCGGGATATTCGTATTGGGTTGGTCTGCCAATAGTTTTGAAAATTGAAGGAAGAATGCGTGAAATATATTGGATTGTAGCTTTCATTACAGCAATAGTTATACATTTTCTGACGTTTTTTCTGTTTGGAAATATACTACGGTCGATTTTATTATAACCGTGTGAATGAGTTAATTTTTGAGAAAAAAATATGAAAACATATCTTGATCTACTTTCCGAAGTGCTTGAACGAGGCGTTGAAAAGTCCGACCGCACTGGTACCGGCGCTATCAGTATATTTGGCTATCAGATGCGGTTTGATTTGTCTGCCGGTTTCCCGTTGCTGACTACCAAAAAACTTCATCTACGGTCTATAATTCACGAGTTGTTGTGGTTTCTGAAAGGCTCAACAAACATCGAATACCTTCGCGACAATGGCGTATCTATTTGGAACGACTGGGCTGACGAAAACGGCGAACTTGGTCCCGTTTACGGCTATCAATGGCGCTCGTGGCGCAATGCAAACGGACAATGTATTGACCAAATAGCGCAAGTGGTCGATTCAATAAAAAATAATCCCGATTCGAGGCGACATATAGTTAGCGCATGGAACGTTGGCGATTTGGACAAGATGGCGCTGCCGCCTTGTCATTTGATGTTTCAATTTTACGTGGCAAACGGAAAGTTGTCGTGCCAACTGTATCAACGCAGCTGCGACATTTTTTTAGGCGTGCCGTTCAACATCGCATCTTATGCACTGCTGACAACTATGATGGCACAAGTTACGGGATTAGCGCCCGGAGATTTTATACATACTTTGGGAGATGCACACATCTATCTGAACCATTTGGAGCAAGTGAAATTGCAACTAACCCGCACTCCCCGCCCGTTACCAACGTTAAGGCTTAATCCGGCTGTGAAGTCTATTTTTGATTTTAAATATGAGGATTTTACAATAGAAGGATATGCTCCGCATCCGCATATCAAAGGAGATATAGCGGTTTGATGAGATTCAAAAATTTTATCTATGTTTGCCACGTAGTAATTGAAAATTGAAAAATATGTTCTCACACAATCTAAAAATCGCGTTTCGCAACATGCGGAAATATTTTAACCAGACGCTTATTAGCGTTATAAGCTTGGCAGTAGGTTTTACCTGTTTTGCGTTGGCAACGCTTTGGATACGCTATGAAATGACTTTTGACAGTTTCCACAAAAACGCCGAACAGTTGTATGCCGTATACGTGCCGAGCAGCCGCGCACAAACCGGCTACAGTAGAATGACGACGCCTCATATGTTGGCGGCTTATCTGAAAGAAACGTTTTTCGAAGTTGCCCGTGTTACATCGCTAAATCCTTCCAGTAGAAAAATGACCGCGACATATGATGGCGTTGAATTTCAGATGCTGATAGTTACTGTTGATTCGTCTTTTTTAAAGATGTTTGACGTGAAAATTATATCGGGCAATACTGATTTTCTTATACCTCGTAGTGAAAAAATTGCCATAACCGAAGAAAAAGCCCGTAAGTTATTCGGCAACGAAAATCCGATAGGGAAAACAATTATGCGAGGCTCTACTGAATCAGAAATTTGTGCGGTTGTTACGGGAATGTCCAAACAAAGCAACTATCCGTTCGATTTTATACAAGCGCAAACGGATTATTCAACACTCCCGCCAACCGTAGTATATCATGTAAATACGATTATCGAATTACATCCCGAAATAAACATCGAAGCCTTTGAAAAGAAATTATATGAACATGAGTTTCCTCCAATGTTTAGAAGTAGCAAGCTTGTAATTAAACCATTGACAAAAATGCGTTATACCGACCATGAAATAGAAAGAGAGGTTAAATTTCAACATATTTTTGTTTTTGCTATTTCAGGATTGTTAGTTGTTTTGTGTTCGCTGTTCAATTATCTGACCCTGTTTGTTAGCCGTTTCAGAATACGCCAAAAGGAATTAGCTTTGCGCATGGTGTGCGGCGCTTCAGGATTTTCGCTGCTAAAAATGTTGTCGGTCGAATTTATTCTAACGTTGCTGTTTGCCGTTGTGCTGGGTTTTATGCTGACGCAATTATTACACAGGGCATTCCTGACGTTGTCGGATATTCAAATGAATTTGTCGGACATTTATCTCGAATCGCTTATGTACATTGGAAGCGTCATATTGATTGCGTTATTAGTATTTTGGCTGATATTATTCATATTCCGGCACAGAAATCTCAATCTATCCATCAGGCGAAGCAATAAAAACCTGTCACGTAAAATTTCTGTTGTTGTCCAATTAGTTATTAGCGTTGGCTTTGCTTTTTGTACCATTATCATCGTGAAACAAATACATTTTTTGCATCATACCGATGATTTGGGCTTTTCTTTCAAAAACAGAGGGTCTGTATTAGTTTACGGAGAGAATACCGATGTTTTTGCTGATAAGTTGAGACAGATTCCTGAAATTACGGAAGTAGTTCATGCGAGGGGGCTGTTGTCTATACTGCCTCAAAGCGGTCGCTCCAGACGGGAAATCACTTCGTGGGACGAAAAACTTACCGAAGATGAAAATATAAATTTGGAACAAATGTTTGTCTCGCCCGAATTTATTTCTTTTTATGATTTCCGGTTGGTATCCGGCGAAATGTTGACCGAAGCCGACCCTGAATCAATGGTTTTGCTCAACGAAAGCGCTGCTAAAGCTTTTGGGTGGCAGGAGCCCGTTGGGAAACATTTCCTTTTTTTAAATGACAGATATACGGTAAAAGGTGTGATAAAACATGTTTACAATTTTGCGCCGACTATTCAAGCCAATCCTGTTCTTTATTTAAAACGTCCGCCAGACAGCGAGTCGGTAATAACAAGTTTCCCAGATGGAACAAGAATGTATGGCAGACTTGTTCTGTTTAAATACCACGAAGGTATGTGGGATTCCTGCGTTGAAAAGATAGAACAGATGAAAGATGATTTTTTTATGGAAACTATTTACAATTCCGAAGAAGAGTACAATAAATACCTAAAATCCGAAAATGCTCTAATCAAATTGTTGTCATCTGTTTCAGCTATCTGTATACTGATTTGCATCTTTGGTTTTGTCTCGCTTGTTTCGCTCACCTGCGAAGAACGCCGCAAATCTATCGCTATCCGCAAAGTCAACGGCGCAACCGCAGGCGATATTCTCGGCATGTTTGCAAAAGAATACTTCCTGTTGCTGTTCATAGGCGCTGCTATTGCCTTCCCCGCAGGATATTTGATTATGCAACGATGGTTGGAACACTACGCAATACGGACGAATATTCCTGCATGGTTATATTTGACTATTGTATGTGTGTTGGCATTGGTGATTGTGATTTGTGTAGGGTGGCAGGTGTACAAGTCGAGCGTGGAAAATCCGGCGGAAGTGGTGAAGAGCGAGTAGCTTTTAGTCGTTAGTCGGTAGCAAAATCTGCGGTCGTCTTATAAATCTGCGTTATCTGCTTGCAAAAAAAATTAGAAAATCTCAAAAATAGACCATGCGAAAAAGATTCGATGCACAAATTGCACGATATATATAAAAAACAGCTTGCATATCAATTTTTTTTGTATTTTTCTCCTATATTTTTTCAAAAAATTTTTATTCGTCTGTGTGTAATTCAAAAATTTTATCTATATTTGCGGCGTTTTTTAATTCAAATCGCAAACAGCATATGTTTTTCACTATAAGCAGGTCATATAACAATAGCCGCATAAAGCCCCTTTTTAGCGGCTCTGTTTCCCTATCTTGCTACAGGTGGCGATTTACCCCCCCCCCCCGAAAATGCCTGAGCTATAGGCATTTAAGCAAATTATTTTGTTTTATTAATTTATTAATTTATTTAAATTTTAATTTTATTATTTATTTATTTATTTATTTGTAGTTAGTCATAATATTAATGTATCTTTTTTAATTTAAACGTAGAAAATGAAAAACATGATGAATTTTATTTTACTTTTTTGCGGCTTGATTTATGCCGCACAGCTTGATGCGCAGCAATCATGGGAGATTGGCTCGCCGGTTTTGTCGGATGTAGTTGCCACGTTGAGCGCCGATGAAACAACCCTTACTATCAGCGGAACAGGGGAGATGATGGACTTTTTTATGTATTGGGACGGAGTAAATCCGTTGAATACGTGGAGCACAGCCCCATGGAACGAATATATCAGTAATATCAATACAGTAGTAATTGAGCATGGCGTTACAAGGATAAGTCTTAATGCGTTTAGAAAATATCCCGAGTTAATATCCGTAACCATTGCTAATAGCGTTACAACAATTGATCACAATGCTTTTATGGAGAGTACAGCTCTCACTGAAGTTTTTTTACCAAATAGTATTACATACATTGGCAGTTATGTTTTTGATGGTTGCACAAGTCTAACCGCTATAAATGTAGCGACAGACAACGAAATTTTCAGTTCGGAAGATGGAGTACTTTTCAACAAGGATAAAACAACGTTGATTTTGTTTCCTACCGGTAGACATGGAATTTATACAATTCCAAATACTGTAAATATTATCAACGATTCCGCGTTCTCTGGTTGTACCGGTCTTAATGAAGTGGTCATTCCGAATAGCGTAACAAGCCTTGGAGGATTTTCGTTTGCCGGTTGTAACGGTTTGAATAGCATATATATTCAAAACATGGAGCCTCCAGTTGTTAACTGGTATGCCTTTAATGGCGTAGACCTTGAAAATTGTACCCTGTATGTGCCACACGGCAGAGTTGCCACCTATCGAGTGGCTAATGTTTGGATGGATTTTGTGAATATAAAGTCGCTGCCGGGTACCGACAACGATTTATTTTCGCTATCGGCTTCGCATGGTACGCTGACGCCGGCATTTAGTCCAACCACGCTGTTTTATTTTCTCAGTTTGCCTGATGACATAAGCACATTCAACATCATTGCTACGGCGTCTGATGATGATGCAGAAGTGACAGGCGCGGGTGAATATACTGTCGCTACCGAACTCAAAACAATAGTTGTTGAGGTAACGGCTGTTGATGGCACAAAAAAGAACTACACTATCAATGTTTCTGTTCAACAGAGCGGCGGCTCAACGACATCGACGGAAGAGCTTTTTGCGCTAACATTGAGCGTTTATCCTAATCCATTTTCGGATGCAGTAAGAATTTCAGGCGTTGCCGACATAACAAATCCAGAGCGCGCAACGATTCTGCAAGTTATAAATTCTGCCGGCGCAATAGTCCACACGCAACCGATAGTCAACAATGATGAAACCATCAATTTGGAACATCTGCCTGTGGGAGTGTATTTTTTACGTTTTGAAAACAAGGGCGACGTGAAAATTTTGAGAATTGTGAAAGAATAGCGATAGTCTTATTGCACTGATATTATCTATGTCTAATCAGCGTAACTTAATGAGTATGCGGATGGGAATGAGGATGGGAATGAGGATGTGGGTGCTCATGGTCATGGTCATCATGGTCATCATGGTCGTGGTCATGTTCATGCTCATCGTGTTCATGGTCATGATGATGATGTCTATGATGATGGTGGTGATGATGGTGCTCATGCTCATGTCCGTGGGCATGGCTATGACCAAATAACAGAATAGCGATTGCACTCAGGAAGATTGTTGCTCCTGCTATGGCGTGCATGTAGCGGTCTATTTTAGCTGTGGGCAGCGCTTTCAAGCCATAATAACCAACGGCAACAGCCGCACACATTGTTAGTACGGTAATGGAAGAAAACAGAAGCGAAACCGCTATAATTCCTTGAGTATCGTTGTTCGCTGCCGGAACCATCACTAACGGTATTAAAAGTTCGCAGGGACCAAATACAAATATGATGAACAATACCCACGGCGTCAGTAGATGCGCCTTTTTTTCATTCACGTGCACATTGCTGTTATGTATGTGAACATGCGCAATGCCGTCTCCATGCGAATGACTGTGTGGCTTGTTTTTAACGGCTTTGAAGATACCCCAAGTCATGTAGGCAAGCCCGAAGGTAAAAAACGCCCACCCCGCCAAACTTCCGCGCACTGAATCCACGCCTTCGATTTGTGCAATGCCGTAGCCTAAGGCTATTCCCACAAAACCGATGACAAGTGAACTTACTATATGTCCCAAACCACATACAAACGTAATAAGCAAGGTCTGTTTCAAGCTCCATTTTCGGGCTTTGGACACAACAACGAACGGCAAATAATGGTCTGGCGCAAGCAGAGTGTGAATGAACGCCGCGCTTGCTGCTGCCGCTAACAAAATACTTATAGAAGACATAAAATTATACGTTTTTATTTATTAAACTTTACTAAAAAAAATTGCGCTATTATATTGTTTGTAGCGATTTTAAGAAAATATCGGCTTGTGGTATAGTCAAAGTCAGAGGCGGCAGCAATCTCAGCACATTTTTGTCTGACGAGGCTCCCGTGAATATTTTGTGTTCGCGAACGAGTTTGTCGCGCAAGGGCGCAATTGGCTCGGCAAATTCAATGCCAATCATCAGTCCGCTTCCGCGCACATCGAGAATTTTTGGAATATTTTTAAGTTTTTCAATCAGATATTTACCCGTTCTATTTGCATTTTCGATGAGTTTTTCATCTTCCATCACTTCAAGCACAGCAATAGCTGCAGCACATGCCAAGTAACCTCCGCCAAAAGTTGTTCCCAACATGCCATGTTTTGCCTTATATTTGGGATGAATTAACACGCCAGCCACCGGAAATCCGTTGCCCATACCTTTTGCCGTCGTGATAATGTCCGGATTGATATCTGCATGTTGAAAAGCAAAAAACTTGCCCGTGCGTCCGTAGCCCGACTGCACTTCGTCAAGAATCAAGTCGGTATCATATTTATCGCATACGGCTCGCAAGGCTTTCAGGAACTCAGCGTTGGGTTTGTAAATTCCGGCAAGTCCCTGTATTCCTTCAATTATTACGGCGCATATATCGCCTTTTGCGAGCGCTGCCGTTACAGCGTCAATATCGTTGAGATGCGCATATACAACATGTTCGCGGTTGTTTACCGGCGCACAGATTGTTGGATTGTCGGTAGTAACAACGGCGCCGTGCGTTCTGCCATGAAATGATTTGTAAAAGCTCAACACTTTTTTTCGTCCGTTTCTAAACGACGCCAACTTTATTGCATTTTCATTAGCTTCGGCTCCAGAACTGCAAAGGAACAGCGAGTATTCATCGCATCCGGAAATTTTACCGAGACGGGCGGCTAATTGCTGTTGCTGCGGAATAACTACCGAGTTTGAATAAAAGGCTATACATCGCAACTGTTCTTCGATACGGTGTCTCCATAAAGGATGGCTGTGACCTATAGAAATAACAGCGTGACCACCGTAGAGGTCTAAATATTCAACTCCCTCTTTGTCGTACACATAACAGCCCTCACCTCTTACGGGCTCTATGTCAATAATGGGATATACATCAAATAAGTTCATAATGGTTTTAAATTTTATTTTTTTTTGAAAATAATTGTAAAATTGTTTGATTAACAATATCTGTCTCGAATCCGCGACTTGTTGCAAAACGAAACAGTTTTCCTTTAACTTCAAACTCATTCCCTCGTATGTTTTTCATTTTTTTTTGCAACTCGCCGGTTAATATTTCTATATATTCATTTTCGTCTATTTCCGAAAAAACACCCGAAATCATGTCTTTATCAATTCCTTGCATCCGTAACATGTATGCAGTCTTAACCCTTCCCCATTTATTGAATTTCATTTTGTCTTTGACGAAAGCCGTCGTATATCTTTTTTCGTCAACAAATTTTTGTTCCACAAGAAAGTTGACTATCTTTTCTGCATCGGCATGGCTGCAGCCTCGCGACAATATTTTTTCAAAAATATCTTTGCGGGAATATTCCTTTCGGCTGCACCACTGCATTGCTTTTTCCTTATGTTCTGTTAATGTATCCAAAATTTTTCAGGTATTTTTCATCATTTCGCCAATCTTTTCTAACTTTTACATAAGTTTCCAGAAAAATTTTTTTATCAAAAAATCGTTCCATTTCTCTTCTTGCTTGGGTTGCAGTTCTTTTTAATGCAGTTCCTTTTTTTCCGATTATTATTCCTTTTTGCGTGTCTCGTTCAACAAATATCACCATGTGTATATGTATAATATTTTGGTTTTCTTTGAACGATTCAACTACAACTTCACAGCAGTAGGGTATTTCTTTATCGTAGTTTTCGAAAATTCTGCCACGCAAAATTTCAGAAGCAAAAAATCGTTCGGGTTTGTCGGTCAATTCATCTTTAGGATAATATGCAGGACCTTCCGGTAAAAAGTTGCGTATAGCGGCGTTTAGTGTTTCGATATTGAATTTTTCTTTTGCCGATGTGGGAATAACAATAGCTTGTGGAAGCAGATTTTTCCAATAATCGCTCAGCAAATCAAGTTTCTCGGGAGTTGCAAGGTCAATTTTGTTGATAACCAAGATTACTGGAATATCCATTCCCGAAATTTTATTGATATATGCGGCATTTTTTTCGGCAGTTTCCACAACGTCTGTGACATACACAATCATATCGGCGTCAGTAAAGGCAGTACGCACAAAGTCCATCATGCCTTCCTGCATCTTGTACTTTGGCTTGATTATGCCCGGCGTGTCTGAAAACACAATCTGAAAGTCATCGCCGCTGATTATTCCCATTATACGATGTCGCGTTGTTTGCGCTTTAGCGGTCACTGCCGATAAACGCTCGCCGGTAAGAACATTCATTAACGACGATTTACCTACATTGGGATTTCCTATGATGTTTACAAAACCGGAACGATGCATATTTTTCACAGATTAACAGTCTTTTGCAGAAATTTTTATTTTTTTTCCTAATTTTGAAGCAAAAACAAAGTCGTCTAAATTACTGTTGCATGCGTGCAATATTTCTTCCTTTGTTCCTTCCCAGTCTATATTTCCTTCGTATATGAAGGTTATTTTGTCGCCAATTTCAAGCACTGAGTTCATATCGTGGGTGTTGATGATAGTGGTCATGTTATATTCCTCAGTAATTTCCTTGATTAAATTGTCTATTACTATCGAAGTTTGCGGGTCTAATCCTGAATTTGGCTCATCGCACAGCAAATATTTGGGATTTAGCGCAATTGCACGGGCTATTGCAACGCGTTTTTTCATTCCGCCGCTAAGTTCCGATGGAGCTAATTTGTTTACATTTACCAGATTAACTCTTCGCAAGCAAAAATTTACGCGTTCGCGCTTCTCTTCTAATGTCATTTTTGTGAACATGTCTAACGGAAACAGTATATTTTGTTCAACATTCATAGAATCAAACAATGCGCTGCCCTGAAATATCATTCCTACCTCCTTTCGTATCTCCTTCTGTGTCATAAAAGTCAGCTTGTTGAAAACAATTCCATCGTATAGGATATCGCCCTGATTGATATTTATTAATCCGATGATTGATTTCAGCAAAACAGTTTTGCCTGAGCCGCTACGCCCGATTATCAAACTTGTTTTACCACGTTCAAACGTTGTTGATACATCGTGCAGTATCGTTTTTTCGCCGAATTTTACTTTTAAATTTCTTACTTTTATCATGACAGTAACATTTGTGTGATTATCAGGTCTAACGATAGTATCAAAATACAGCATACTACAACAGACCTTGTACTTGCGCGTCCTACTTCAAGCGAACCGCCTTCAACATAATAACCGTGATATGCCGGCACTGTAGAAATTACAAACGCGTAGGTCACCATTTTTATACACGAGTACGCTATATAGTACGGAATAAACGCATAGCGAATGCCTTGTATGTATTCTTCCGGAGTTATGACGTTTAGCGTAATACATATCAGCCATCCGCCCCAAACGCCTATTACCATGCTTAATATGCTTAGTATCGGGAAAAAAAATACGTTTGCAACTATTTTTGGGAGAATCAGGTAGCTTGCCGAGTTTACCCCCATTATTTCGAGAGCGTCAATTTGTTCGGTAACGCGCATTGCTCCTATTTCTGAGGATATACTCGAGCCTACTTTTCCGGCAAGTATCAGCGCAATCATAGTAGAGGCAAATTCAAGCAACATAGTGTCGCGAGCTGTAAGCCCTATCAAATAACGCGGCACAAACGGATTTTCGATGTTATAGGCTGTTTGCATGGTTATTACAGCTCCTATGAAAAGCGATACCAAAGCTACTATGCCTAATGAATTGACGCCGAGCAGTTCAATCTCTCTCAGTGTACGTCTGTAATACAGAGAAAATTTTTCGGGCTTTGAAAAAACTTTCCCTATCAAAATATAATATCTTCCAACGTTAATTAAAAAGTTCATTTATAGCTGTTTAAATACCATTATTAAGTTTCTTGTCGTCACGAACAGTTTATCGTCGGCAGCTCTAACTTCGCGGGCATGAGCGCCGCCAACGCCAAGCATTCTACTGTTCAGCAATATTTCTAAAAATTTTCCGCACCGTGTGAATCGGCTTATTCGTGGATTACCCTTTTCGGAAGCGATGAGCGTTCCGTTTGGCGCAAACGTTATAAACACGGGGTTACAGCAACCTGCAAACGCACCGGCTTCGAAACCGGCAACGCCGAAAGAATTGATGTAATTGCCGTCAAATGTGTACGATTCTATAAGATGGCGTCCCGAGTTGGAGGTAAAAACAGTGTCGTTCCATACGGCTACATCGAATGAGTAGCTGGGAATTATGAATCCCCCCGGACTATTTATAAATCCTTCTAAATCGCCTTCAATACTGTATTTACAGATGTTTTTATTGTCGGCGTCGGTAACAAAAACAGATTTGCCGGCAACGGTAAACGAACAATAGTCAGACAAATCACTGCAAGCGTCCCATTGTCTAAGCAGTTGTCCATCAGTGGAGTTGTACACGGCTATGTGTGTCGGGTAGAGCAGAAAAATTTCTTCACCTCCTATAGCAATATCTCTGGCGCCTGTTTCTACCGGAAAACTGATTAATATTTCGCCTTGCGTGTTCAAAACGTAAACCGATTGTCCGGCAGAAACAAACAATTTATCATCGTGTAAATCAAAACGATTGATATTTTCGGGCAATGTGAAAGAGCCGTTCGGCGCGTACGGGCTTTTAAACTTGTCGTCTGCATGGTCTTTTTCCCAAAATTTCGTTGTATTGTCTTTGTTCACAGACCTGACCATAAACCACGCAAAACTGATTACAACAAGGAAAATAACCAAATTAACTAATAATTTCAACTCTTTTTTCATCATATACTTTTTCCGGGATAAACTTCCAACGCACGGGCTAAACATTCTACAGCCCGTTCTATTTCTGCTTTATTAATAACATAAGCTAATCGCACTTCATTTTTTCCTAATCCGGGCGTGGAATAAAATCCCGACCCTGGAGCCAACATAACTGTCTGATTTTTATAATGGAAGTCGCTTAGAAGCCATTGCGAAAATAAATCCGCATCGTCTACCGGCAACCTCGCCATAGTGTAAAATGCGCCCTTAGGCATGGGACTGTACACGCCCGGAATTTTGTTCAACGCATTAACTAATGTATTACGTCGTTCAATAAATTCGTCGTATACATATTTGTAATACTCAGGCGGCGATTTCAGGGCAGCCTCGGCGAGTATTTGTCCTAATGTTGGAGGACTAAGGCGCGCTTGTGCAAACTTAAGAGCCGTCTCTATTATCTCTTCATTTCGGGTTACTAACGCGCCAATTCTGATGCCGCACGCGCTAAAACGTTTTGACATTGAATCTATCATCACCGCGTGTTTTTCAATTCCGCTGATTTGCATAACAGAGTAGTGTTCAACGCCATCGTAGCAAAATTCCCTATACACCTCGTCGACAATGAGAAAAAGGTCGTACTTTATTGCAAGTTCGGCTAACTTTTCTAACTCTTGCCGCGAATACAAGTAACCCGTAGGATTATTTGGATTGCAAATAAGTATTGCCCGCGTTGCAGGTGTGATGTTTTTTTCGAGTTCATCTATTGACGGCAGCGCAAAATCGTTTTCAATCACTGATTTCAACGGTTTCAACCCTACGCCCGCAATGGTCGAAAATCCGTAATAGTTAGCATAAAACGGCTCTGGCACAAGTACTTCCTCCATGTGGTTGAGGCAAGCCATCATAGTCATCGAAATGGCTTCTGAGCCTCCGGTAGTAATCATTAGCTGATTGTGGTCAACGTTTATGCCGTTATCGGAATAAAAACGCGCCCATTGCTTACGCAACGATTCAATACCTTTTGAATGGCTGTATTCAACAACAGTGAGTTCGTTTTGTCTTACTGCGTCCATGCCAATTTTAGGCGTTGCGATATCGGGCTGACCGATATTCAGGTGGTACACTTTAACGCCCTTACTTTTAGCCTGTTCGGCAAAACTTGCAAGCTTGCGAATGGGCGACGAAGGCATTATCTGTCCTTTAATTGAAATCTGAGGCATCTATGTATAAAAAAAATAAATTTAATCCGGTGCAAAAGTAATTTTTTTTTTGAAAAAAAAAAAATGTTTGGTATTTGAAAAAATTTTGCGTAACTTTGCAGAAAAATTATTAAGTGTTGTTTTTTTAGTAGTAATAACTTATATGTAAGTGATATGAAGAGGTTTTTAAAATTTTTACTGCCGATTGTGCTTGTGGTTTCAGCCTGCACCGGCAAAGAGGGCCCTCCAGGCATGGATGGCAGAGATGGTATGGTAAACAAAGTTATTCGTGATTTTGAGATACTTGAGGAAGACTGGGTTGCGGTTTTCGACCCTCTGTCGCCGGTAGTTGACCCCGATGAGCCGAATATATTTCAATATCTGTTTTCATTCCCTCATCTAACCCGAAATGTCTATGATAATGGGCTTGTTGCAGTATATTTGGAACAGTTTATAGACGATATTGTTTTTCAAACTCCCTTGCCGTATACCTATTACGGCGAAGACTTTTCAGAAAATTATACTTTTGAATTCGGTCCGGGGTACATTAATTTTATAGTTAAAATCAGTGATTTTGATACGCAAGCACAGCAGCCGTTAAGTTGTCTGTTTCGCGTGGTTTTAATGTGGTAAGCATATTTTTATTTTTATGTAATTTGAACAGTTTTTTTTATGATGAAACGAAAATTTTTAGTTTTGACGCTTTCAGCCATGGTTTCGGCAGGCTATACTCAAAGCCGCAGGGTGATTATTGAAACCACATTTGGCGATGTCGTTGTAGAACTTTATGATGACACTCCGCTACATCGCGACAATTTCATTAAGCTTGTCGAAAGCGGGTTTTACGATGAATTGATTTTCCATCGCGTCATTAATGAATTTATGATTCAGGGCGGCGACCCAGAATCTAAGGGCGCCCCTGCCGAAAAACATCTCGGACAAGGCGGCCCGGGCTACACTATAGATGCAGAAATTGTGTACCCCAAGTATTTTCACAAAAAAGGCGTACTTGCAGCCGCACGTACCGGCGACCAAGTCAACCCCGAGCGAAAATCATCGGGCTCGCAGTTCTACATAGTGCAAGGCAAAGTCTACTCGGAAGAAGAAGTAGACATGTTAGAACAAAACGCAGCCCAACGAACGGCTCAGGCTATAGTGAACAGGTTCGCACAGCCGCATATAGAAACATTTGTTAAGCTGCAGGCGGCTGGCGACGCTGAAGGTATGCAAAACCTGCAAGCGCAAATTATGCAGGAAGCGGCAACTGAACTGGAGGCAGCCCGAAACTTCAGGCTTTCACCTCAAATCAGGGAGGCATACACTACTGTAGGCGGAACGCCACACCTCGACGACGCTTATACAGTATTTGGCGAGGTTGTGGAAGGGATGGAAGTGATTGATAAAATCGCCGCCGTCGAAACAAATCCCTCAAACCGCCCATTAACAGACGTGATAATGCGAATGAGGGTTGTCGCAAACTAAAAAAAACAGAAGAGACGCGCGGAACGTCATTCTTCCATTTTTTGTAAATCCACGTCAAACTCGACCGCTATTTCTCTAAGTTTTTCGGTGAGCGCGGCAGCTATTTCTTCGGAAACTCTTTCCTCAAGTATGCTTTTCACATTCACGCCTTTCATCATTATTTTCATTTGTACGTTCAACTCCTGATACGTATTTCCTCTCGACTTTTCCTTAATGATAAAGTTCAGTATTTTCTTTGTATTATTGCTTTTTGCGTTCATGATTATTTTAATAACAAGATTGTGGATGTTTGGTTTATGTGTCCTATGTAGCTTTCGCCATAAGTAGAAAAGCCTATTGCAGGAATATTTTTGAAAAGCTCAGAGTAAGCCTCTGTCTCTTCTTTACGTTTTAGCTCGAGAATGCGCAGACAGCAACAAAAATCTACTAATGCCTCTGCATCGCCGCATTTTTGCAAGTCGGCGCGGGTACCCTCTACGATATCTGCCGGATTGAGCACCGTTAATTCTTGTCCTTCTTTTACAGCGCAATAAAAGAGTACCGAAGTTCCTTCAATTTGTTGTGGACTTCTGACAAAAAAGTTATTTTCGTCAAAAACTAATCCTACCGGATATTGTCCAAGATTTTTTGCAAGCTCTTCCTCCGAAATGCCAAGCGCTTGCGCGTAGGCTTGAGCTGCTGGCTTTCCGTTAAATTCGACTACCATTCTTCTGGCTTCGTTAACTTTTGTAGGAACTAATTTTTTATCGGTTATTGAAAAACTCTGTGTTTTCAGAGTTACATAGCCGTTTGTAGGTTCCAATAACATGAATACCGCAGCATTAGCATAAGTTTTACCGTTTACCATTAGCGCAGTTTGCTCAAACTTAAAGTCATCGCCCGATGAGCCGCCAATTATAGGCACATTGGTATAGTTGCCCATCAAATCGTTCAAAGTTTCCTCACATCCGCTTAAGCCGTCAATGATAATAAGTCCGGCATACTTTGTGGGGTCTAACTCATTCATGGTTTTTCCAAGCGATTTTTCAATTGATTTGAACGCATTTTCAACCGCTTTTTCGCAGTTTTCTTTGATATTTTCAAGAACTTCGACTTTCAAATACTTCAACGACGCTTTACTCCACGCCATCGCCACTATTGAATCTTTTCCTATTTTTCCTGAAATCAGTTCGCCGGCTGTTGTGCATCCCACAGTTTGTACCCCACTGAAAGCACCAGCCATTTCCTTGCTGACTACATCTACCTGATACGAAGACGAGACAAAATACAATATCAAGCTCGCATCTACGCCCGACAGTTGTTCTTTTATGCTACTAACTGCCTCTATTGCATTGCTATTATTCGATTCTGCAACTTTAAATTTTTCCATCTTTTAAAACTATTAATTAAACTTAAAATATTATACGAAAAAAAATAAAAATGGTTTCATTTTGTTAAAACATTTTTTTTTTTTAATTTTGCCGCCCAAAAATAATCTCAATTCTTTATTTGTTAAATGGACATATTAATTAAGACTTCACAGTTTATACTTAGCCTCTCATTGCTCATAATAGCGCATGAATTGGGGCATTTTTTCTTTGCTAAACTCTTCAAAACGCGCGTTGAAAAATTTTATCTGTTCTTCAACCCGTGGTTTTCGCTTTTCAAAATAAAAAGAGGGGAAACAGAGTATGGCATAGGTTGGTTGCCATTAGGAGGCTATGTGAAGATTTCGGGCATGATCGACGAATCAATGGACAAGGAGCAGATGCAACAGCCGCCGCAACCATGGGAATTTCGTACTAAGCCGGTGTGGCAAAGACTGCTGATAATGATAGGAGGAGTGCTGGTAAACTTTATATTGGCGTTTTTCATCTATGCAATGATACTTTTTTCTTACGGAAAAGAGTACATACCCGTAAAAAATGCCACCTACGGCTTTGCATTCAGCCCCACAGCCGCAAAAATAGGCTTCCAAATCGGAGATAGAATTATTGCCGTAGACGGAGTGGAACACGAAACACTCAGCGATGTTGTAAATCACATTATTATTAACAACGCAAAAAATGTAACTATAGAACGGGACGGACAGCGGATGAATTTAACTATTCCGTCAGATTTTACTTCTCAATTTCTTGCTGCAAAAGAAAGTTTTTTTGCTGTCGAACTTATTCCTTGGATAGTTGAAAGTACAATAGCCGACTCGCCGGCAGAAAAAGCAGGATTGATGACCGACGACGTGATTGTTGCAGTGAACGATTACCCCACGTCAATGGGACATTTGGTTAGAGAACAATTAGGGAAAAATGTCGGTAAAGAAATTGCTATGACAATAAGCAGAAACGGCGAGGAAAAAATTCTAAACATGCGGGTTGGCGATGATGGAAAAGTTGGATTTTATCCCCGACATCCCAGAAATATTCTTGAAACAAAACGGCAGGAATACGGTTTTTGGGCATCGTTTCCGGCGGGATTCAAATTTGGCGCAAATATTTTGGCAAACTACGTCAGAAGCATGAAACTCATTTTTAGCAAAGAAGGAGTTAAGCAAGTAGGCGGATTTATTACTATTGGCAGCATTTTCCCGTCTCAATGGGATTGGTTTGAATTTTGGACATGGACGGCGTTATTGTCGCTCATACTTGCATTTATGAACATATTGCCTATTCCGGCGTTAGACGGAGGTCATGTGCTATTTATCCTCTACGAAATGATTACCGGACGCAAACCAAGCGACAAGTTTCTCGAAAACGCACAAATAGTGGGCATGATACTGTTATTAGGTTTATTGATTTTAGCAAACGGAAATGATATAATAAGATTGTTTCAAAGATGAAGATTTTGTTTATAGTTCCCGGTTCGGGCGATTCTTTTTACTGCGGCAATTGCTTCCGCGATAATCTTCAGGCGAATGCACTGCGCAAAGCCGGACACGATGTTATTATAATGCCTTTGTATCTGCCCGTTAAATATCCTTCCTTTAAAGCCGATACGCCATTGTTCTTTCCGGCTACAACGTTTTATGCAGCTGAAAAATTTTTCAAAAAAGGCGGAATACCGCGTTGGATGAGCAAAATTCTTGAATCAGCGGCTGTTCTTAACTTAGCCTCGTCGCTTTCGGGGACTACCTCTGCGGCAGGTCTTGAAGACATCACGCTTTCAATGATACTCGGCGATGGCGCCGTTTTTAACGAACAAGTAAATCCTATGTTAGACTGGATTGAACATCACGAAAAACCTGACGTTATACATCTTTCAACTACATTGTTGATAGGAGTAGCGAAAGCCATCAAACGGCGAATAAAAATTCCTATTGTTTGTTCGCTACAAGACGAAGAAGTGTGGGTAGACAGCATGAAATCTGACTTTGCCATGAAGGCATGGTCGGGTATTAAAGACAATATCGTGTTCATAGACAGGTTTATTACAACAAGCGAATTTTATAAAAACACCATAGCCTCCCGTATTCCTGAAATTGAGAACGTTGAAGTGATTTATCCGGGAGTGAATAGCTCAAAATATTCAACAACTGATTTTCCAACTGTTCCCGTTATAGGCTTTTTTTACAGAATGAATCGCGAAAACGGATTGAAAATTTTGGCTGAAGCCTTTGTAAATCTCAAAAAACGCAACACTGTTAACGCTCTTAAACTCAAAATTTCGGGTGGCTTCACGGCAAGCGATAGACGTTTCTTGAAAGAGATAAAAAATATTCTGAAACCGTATATGAACGACGTTGATTTGTGCAGTGGTTATGACCCCGAACATCATGCCGACTTTTATAGACAAATAAGTCTAATCAGCGTTCCGTTAACTTTTGACGAGGGAGTTGGCTTGTACCTTTGCGAGGCTTTTGCTGCCGGACGTCCTGCCGTAGAGCCAGATTCGGGCTCATTTCCCGAAATAGTTGGCGATGCAGGAATAATATACTCGCCAAATGACAGCGAGGCGCTTGCCGATGCAATAGAAAAAATACTTACAGACCAAACCTTATTCGAGCGTTGTTGCGAAAACGCGCTAAAATTATCAAAAGAAAGATATAATGACGAGGTAATGGCTAAAAATTTGATTACGAATTATAATGCAATATGAAAGTAAAAAATAAGGAATCAAAACTGATACAAAAACGTTTGCGAAGCTCCTACGCCACTTCAATAATAAGCATATCGTTAGTGTTGTGCATGTTGGGAACAATAGGTATATTGGTGCTTACAGCCCATCGCATCAGTAAATACGTGATGGAAAACATCGGTTTTTCAGTATTTTTGCACGAACACGCAAAAGAGGCAGATATTCTCAGACTCCAGAAAACATTAGACGCCGAAACGTTCGTAAGAGAAACGCGCTATATAACTAAAGAGGAGGCTGCAAAAGAATTTATCGCCGAATTGGGCGAGGATTTTGTAGATTTTTTAGGATATAACCCACTTTCATCATCAATAGAAATAAAATTAGACGCAAGATATGCAAATAACGACAGCTTAGTTATCATTGAAGGACGGTTACAAACATTTGACGAGGTAAAGGAAGTGTCATATCAGAAGAGTATGATACATCTTATAAACGAGAATATTGAAAAAATAAGTCTATTCATTCTTGCTTTCAGTACGTTGCTCATCGTTATTGCGGTGTCGCTCATTAACAACACAATAAGACTGTCAGTCTATTCGCGTCGGTTGTTGATACGCACAATGCAGTTGGTAGGAGCAACCAACCGGTTTATACGTAGTCCGTTTTTGTTGCGAAGCGCAATGCACGGAATTTATAGCGCATTTTTAGCAATGACAATACTTGTATTAGCGCTATATTGGGCTGAAGGACAATTAGATGGAATATTAAGCGTAAGCGATGTGCAAATTCTTGGCGGACTGTTTTTAATAGTACTGTTCTCCGGAATAATTTTGAGTTGGATTTCAACATTTTTTGCAGTAAATAAATATTTGAGAATAAAAAAAGACGACCTGTATTATTGATTTTATTAAGAATTTAAGATTAAAAAAATATGACGACAAATAAAAAAAATGTAAAACAAAAAAACGAATTTAATTTTGCTATAGGAAAAGAAAATTTCAAATATATAGCGATAGGAGTTGGCATAATAGTTGTAGGCTTTTTATTGATGTTGGGAGGCAGATCGCCCGACCCCGAAGTATTCAACCCCGAAATATTCAATTTCAGGCGCATAACACTCGCACCAATTGTTGCCGTTATCGGTTTTTTCTTCATCATTTGGGCTATAATGAAAAAGCCTGAATCAGAATAAGTTACTGTCCCGCTTTCCGCGCCGGATAACACGCATTTACGACCGAAAACAGCAACATAATAACAACCGCCTTATGATTGGATGGCAAAGATGCTCGTATTTTTTAGAAAAAAAAGAATTTTCAAATATTTTTGTTATTTTTGCGCTGTATATACAATTTCATTATATCAATGGGCAAAGAGTCTTATATCGTATGTTTAGCGTTGTTTTACGGTCATATTTGTTTTTCACAGCTTGTTGAAGGGCTTGTTAGCGATGCTGTTGATAATGAGCGGCTTCCATTTACGCATGTACTAAACAAAACATCCTCGCAGGGCGTGATGACTGACATCAATGGCTTATATCGCATTGAAGCAAGGCAGGGCGATGTGTTGCAGTTTTCGTATGTGGGTTATACTCAGCAAAATATTACCGTGGGGAGCGCTTCGCGAATAAACGTCAGACTTGCGCCTGATGGTTACGCTATTGGCGAATTAGCAATAATTCCGGGCATAAATCCGGCACACCGTATCATCGAAAATGCAGTTGCCAACCGCATAAGAAACAACCCCGACAATTTAAACTCTTATACGTGCATGATTTACAACCGATTAGTATTAGAAGCTATAACTGTTTCGTCCGAAGAACAAGAAAATATGCGCGTTGGCGCCGACACCACTACTCATAAGGCGTATGCGTTTATTAACGAGTCCGTTATCAAACATGAGTACAAGTACAAGGGCAATGTTAGCGAACAAATTGTTTCATCGCGCACCAGCGGCGCCGAAATGTATCAAACGATGGCGTTTTTTCAGCCAATGCTGCAGTTTTTTCATTTCTACAATGATGTGCTGGAGTGGAAGTTTCCGACAAAATTCTTGGTCAATCCTATAAGTCCGGGCAGTACTTCAAGATATTTTTTCCAAATGCGCGACACTATCGTTTCGGGCGTCGATTCGACCTTCATCATATCTTTTCGTCCGCGCAGCACGGCAAATTTCGACGGGTTGAGAGGCTTGCTCTACATCAACAGCAATCACTGGGCTATACAAAACGTTGTGGCAGAGCCGGCTGATTATTCGCCAATGCGTTTGAGAATACAGCAAAGTTATAAACTGCTTGATAACGTGTGGTTTCCATCAGAACTAAGCCTCGAGCTTTTTTTTGGCGGTTCCGTTATTGTTAATGAAGAAACAGCTGTATTGCGCGGCAGAAGCCATATTGCTGAAATCAATATAAATCCTGATATGTCGGGAAGAAGAATAAGCTCGCGCAACATTACCATCGCCCCTAACGCTCATCGTAGACCGGAACTAATTGACACGTACCGCGATACGCGCCCTTCAGCGCGTGAAGATGAGACATACAAAATGTGGTCAAACTTCCTTGTGCAAGACAAAACACCGGTATGGGATTTTGTATTTCGAGCTGTGGAAGACTATTACGACAATGAAGGGGCGTTGCCGATAAAAAAATTTCTTTTCCCGCTTGACAGGATTGTTCAGCAAAACAAGTACGAAGGTTTTCGGGTTGGCTTGGGAGTGTACACCAACCGGCAATTGTCGCCATGGTTTTCTGTGGGCGGTTACTACGGATATGGCTTTGACGATGGTAGAAGCAAATTTGGAACATCGTTTTCGTTTTATCCCGAAAAGCATTTAGATTCAGAAATCAAGATATGGTGGGATAACGATTTGAAGAACCTTTCGTGGAACAACGAGCTTGGTTTCAGCGCACGAAAACTTTTAGGAAAATTTGATGCTACAACCGGCTTTGCGATGCAAGATATTCAAACGTTGTTTGATTATTCTTACGCCGGACGTGAAATGTCGCAAGGCTGGCATCGCAACGTCGAAGCAAAGCTAATGCTGCGATATGCGCACAGAGAGGAGCGTATAAAGTTGTTTAGGCGCACTAACGCTACATTCACAACACAGCCGGTGATTTTTTTCAATCTTTTTGCAGGTATACCCAACGTTTTTGGCGGCGTCTATAGATACGTCAAAACCGAACTTGGCGCCGAGCGAACATGGCATGTACGCGGCTTGGGAACAGTTACATATTCGCTCTGGGGCGGATGGATGAGCAACGATGCGCCAATGCCGTTGACCTTTGCAGTTACCGACACCGAACAATCGTTGTTTCACAGACATAATAATCCCGATTCGCGAAAAAGCTTCAACGCCCTAACTAACGAAGCTTACGCGGCAAATAAATACATCAACGCCTTCCTGTATCACGATTTCGGCACATTGCTACACAAGACGCAATCAAAACGGTTTCGTCCGCGAATAGCGGTAGCACAATCGTTTGGCTGGTCGAAATTAGACAGAACGGACCGACACGTAAGCGCCGAAATAAACATCGCAGACATGCAAAAAGGCTATTTCGAAAGCGGCGTGATGATTGAGGATATTGTTCGTTTAGAAATTCAATTTTTCTTTTTCGGTATAGGAGGAGGAGTTTACGGAGCATACGGCGGTAGCGTAGAACAACCATTCGTGAAAACGCTAACGCCAAAAATCAGAGTGTCGGCATCGTTTTGATTTATGTTTGCTGTTAAACCTATACTTTTAGAACAATAAACTTGTATATTCTGAATATCTGAAAACTACTACTCTTTCACTACCCTTTCACTCTTCACATTTCCGTCTTTTTCAAACCTGAAAATATAAATTCCCGAAGGCAAATGTTCCAGATTAATGGTTTCGTCTGCGCCGTAGAGCATTTGTGTGTGTACCACAGCGCCTGCAGTGTTGATGATTTGCATCTGTATTTGTACAGACGTGGCATGCCGCGTCTCTACAGCGCCCGTAATCCGAACCTCGCCTGTAAATGGATTAGGATACACTTTCAAGTCGGTGAACGATAGCATTTCAACGTTGGTGGTATTGTTATTGCCATTGCCATTGTCATCGTCTTCCTCTTTCTCTTCCTCCTCTTCTTCCTCACATTCTTCTTCGACGCCTGTAATTGTTACAGAAATAAGATATACATCGCTGTATGTGTACGGAGCGGCGACAAACCTGATATAGCGCGTATTGTCGGGAATGGTTTTTGACGCTGTTACAATGCCGCTATGACCGGTAAACAGACCAAGATTAGTATATGTTTCGCCGTCGGGCGAAGCGTGAAGGTAAATGTAATTGCCGTATCGCGCTGTGATGGTAACTTCCATATCCTTTGCACATGGCAAAACAGGCATTACTGCAAACGAGCCTTCGGTTTCAAAAACCAACTGACCACCGTTTGCGCTGTTCCACGTTACGCCGCTCAACGTCCAGTCGTTTACGGAAGTTGAGGATGAAATGTCGTTGCCGTAAATTTCATCGGGGTCGGGGTCTGGTTCGACGGTAGCAGATACCGTTACAACGCATTGCGCAGTAAAATCGCCATCAACGGTCGTTACAGTGATGGTTGCCGTACCTGTCGAAACAGCCGTGACTGTTCCATTTACTACCGTTGCAACGCTTGGGTTGTTGGTCGTCCATGTTACGTACTTGTTGGTGGCATCTGCGGGAGATACCGTTGTGGTAAGCGTTTCGCCCGCTCCTATGGCTAAACTTGTAGTCGTTTTATTCAATGCTACGCCCGTAACGGGAATGTTTGCCGTTGCCGTTACCGTTACTACGCATTGCGCCGTGAAGCCGCCATCAACGGTGGTTGCAGTGATGATTGTCGAGCCTTCCGAAACAGCAGAGACCGTGCCATTGACTACGGTTGCAACGCTGGGGTTGCTGCTTGTCCATGTTACGCTTTTGATGGTGGCATCGGCGGGCGATACCATTGCGGTAAGCGTTTCTACATCGTCAACGGTTAATTCTGCAGAGGTCTTGTTCAATGCTACGCCCGTAACGTGCGAGAGTATCATTGCCGTTACTGTTACGGTGCATGTATTGCTTGCGCCAAGGCGCGAAGTTGCCGTTACGGTGGTGGAGCCAGCCCTGAAGCCGAAGAGAACGCCATCGTGGATAGCCAAAATATCTTCATCTTCAATTGTGAAATCAGGCATTGAAGCGTCAATCGGCAATAATTGCAGGTGCTCCGTCAAATCGTGAAACTCGCCTTCTTCGATGGTTATGGGACAGTCTGTAAAATTAATGTTCGTTGCCGGATTTTCCTGTCCTGTTACTAAAACTTTAACCTGTGCAAAAACGCCATCGTCGGGCGACAGTTCCGGAATAGCGGCAACAGTAATGATAGCGTTGCCCGGCTCTATTGCCGTTATCTCGCCGGTGAGCGCATCTACAGTAGCCACTTCGCTGTTGTTGCTGCTCCACGTTATATAGCTATTGTCGGTTGGAGGAGCATCAATAACAATCAGTCTCTCTATTTCGTTGACCTCAAGCGAAAGTCTGCTCTTGTTGAGCGTCATGCCGTCAGAGAGAATATCGGCAGAGACCTCACATTCCGGTAGGAAACTATGGTCGCTAACGGCTGCCGAAAGAAGAAATACGTCATCCCATGTTCCGGGTAACGCCACAAATCGTATATAGCGCGTTCCGTTGGGGATGGTCTTGACGCCGACAGTAATATTGTTATTACCAGTGAAGGCGCCCTGATTGGTAAATGTTTCACCGTCGGGCGAGGTATGCAAGGTAATGGAACTACCCCAGACTGCTCTTACCACGGCATACATGTCTGTAGCGCCGTCTGCCAGAGCGGGTATTTGGGCATACGAACCGCCGCGAGAAAAACGCAGGGTATTACCATGAGTGTTGTGTATAAAACGCGTCGTGCCGCTTAAAGTCCAGTCGCTCAAACTTTCGTCGGTCTCAAAACAGTTAGAAAGAAGAATATTGGCGTTGCATACCACAGCAGAAGTACCATCGCTGACCGCTGCCACCATAAGAAATACATCATCCCATGTTCCAGAGCGCGCCACAAATCGTATATAGCGCGTACCATCGGGAACGGGCTTGGCGGAGCTGCCGGCGGTAGCAACGCTCGTAAATACGCCCTGATTGGTAAATGTAACGCCATCGGGCGACGTGTGCAAGTCAAGAAAATTACCGCGCACCGTTGTTGCCACAACATTCATGCCCTTTGTGCCTTCTGCCAACATCGATAATTCAGGCATTTCGGCAAACGAACCCGTTCTGGAAAACAGGATAGCATTACCGTGAGTGGCGTGCAACGTTCTTGTGGCATTATTTAATGTCCAGTCGCTAATGCTTGCTTCTGAAGTAAAGCAGTTGATATAAACGGGACTGTCAGCCACCGTTACCTCACACTGTGCATAATTAATTCCGTCGGGGGTGGATACGGTAATAGTCGCCACGCCGGGCGAAATACCTATTACACTACCGTCGGGACACACAGCGGCTACTTCCGGCTTATTGCTGCTCCATTCATAATCGGTGTTAGGAAGAACGAGCGCTCTGAGCGTTTCAACATCGCCCGGCTCCATTGTCAGCGCATCCACGTTGGGTATAATATTGGTTATTATATGTGGAACAACTACGGTCAGGTATTCATCCTCGCCTCTATATGTTACGCGCAGTACAACACTGCCGGGCAAGTGTGCAGTTATTAAGCCGTCGGGCGTTACTGTTACAATGCATCGGTCGTTGGAACCGCCGCCACCTGAGCCGGAGTAAGACCATCGGGGAGGCTCCCAGTCGCCGCTACCACCGTTGTCATCCTCTTCATCAATTTCAATATCAGGTTTACCTTGTTCTCCGGGCGACAATTCTTTTTGAGGATTAGGCAAACTTATTCTGGGTACTCCCGGACTTCCCGGACCTCCGCCTGTTCTATTCACAACAGATACTATGATATGTTCTGTTTCCTGCGTACAACCGTCTAAGCCAAAGACCGCCGTAATTGTTGCAATGCCTGTTGTCCTTCCGGAAACTAATCCATTATTGGTTACAAATGCAACGTCGGGGTTGCTGCTGCTGAACCTAACCGGAGCGCATTTGTTTGAAGTGAAACTTATACTTTTGGCTTTGCCACGCTCAATGGTCAAGGAAGTGGTATTCATATTGACAACGGGCTCACAGTCCACTTTACCGCTGATAGTTTCCGAAACAGTACTAATACCGCAAGATACGGAGGCTTTGAGTGAATATGGAGTACATACGTCATCGGTAGTCAAGCCAACGACTGGACTGTCTACACGATTACCCAATGACACGCCATTTTCACCTCCTTCTGTTAATTCCCAATTGTACAAAAACCTGTTCTTTAAAATATTGTCTTCTACGTTTACAATAAATGAAATTTCATCGTCAAGCCCCAGATTAGTCAATCTACCCATTCGTGGCTCCACCGATGTAATAACCGGCTCAACCACCTCTATACGAAACGGAATAGATTTTACCCCACTGTTTTTTTCAACTGCCAAAAGACATAGGATGCCTACTTTTGCTCCCGTCACAAACGCTTCATTTTCTGAGGCAAATATACTTACGTTGCCGGGCTCTTTGGGGTTTTTTGTGTCAATAAGAACGCGCCATTCATACTCTAACGGACAAGCCTCTTCGGGCTCGCCATGCACTGTAAACAAAACTTCTTCGCCAAGGCAGATAGTAAATACTTTTTTAGGGTCTACTATTATGCTTTCGTGATACACCGAAATAGAAACAACGGGGGCGCTCCGCACTTGTCCGCTAATAGTTTGCGAAACCGAACCGCCACAAAATGAAACAGTAAGTTTGAGTGTGTAGGGCGTACATTCTTCGCCAGCTGTCAGTTCTACAACTTGCCGGTCTACCCCGCTCAATATTATGCCCTGCTCGCCGCCTTCTGTCAATTCCCAGTGGTACTTAAAACTATCTTTATATGGACTGTCTTCAAGGTTAGCGACGAACGAAACAGAGGCGCCATAAATAACATTTGGCGATACGCCGTTGAGAGGCTCGATAGATAAAAGAGAAATTTCAGCCTCATCAATCACTTGCAATCTATACTCAGCCGACATTACATCGCTGTTTTTTTCGGTTAACCAAATGCGTAGGCTGCCTGCATATTCAGTCTTAATCTTCGCTATGTCGCCTTCCGAAACAATTAAATTGACGCCGTCCGGAGGATATACAGACCATTGATATTCACCCGGACAGGCATAGTTGGGCAAACCATGTGCGATGAGTTCTATTTCTTCGTCTACACATATATAATATATCGTTTCAGCGTTCAACTTTAACCCATTTTCCGTATAAACTTCAATAAATTGAACGGGCTCTTCCACTTTCAAAGTACATGTTTGCGAAAAACCGCCTTCTGCTGTTGTGAAAATCATATATTTTTCGGAACATTCATAAGGTTGCCCGACAAAAATACCTCCCACCGTCTGTCCGTCTGCTATAAATACGGTAAAACCGCTACCGGGTTCGGGTTCTGTAATGTTTACAGTTTTGTTGGATGCGTCTTCAGGCAATACTTTCCAACTGAATGTTTCCGAATCAAATACTCCCATTATTGAAGGCGGACAATCAACTTCTATACCCGTAACGGGCACGAATGTTAAAATACAACCGAACAATCTCCAAGGATGTACGTCGTACAACGTTTCGGAGCCTGCCGGCACATACAGGCAAACTTGAGGAAAATTGGATACAATGTTGTTAGTAATTGTAGGCGGTACCGGATTCAACACGTAAAAACTTCTGAGCCTCGTATTGTTTGCAAAAGCCGAAGCGCCTATGGTTGTTACCGATGCGGGAATAGTTATAGACGAAAGGGCGGTGCGGTCAAAAGCGCGGGTTTCGATACTTGTTACGCTTTCGGGAATAATAACCGATTCTAATGCGAGACACCAATTAAAAGTGGCTTCTTCGATAGTCGTTAACTGATTAGGAAGCTCTATAGATTTTATTGATTCGCATCCTTGAAAAGCGTATTGTCCTATCTCAGTTACTGAATTAGAAATGTTTACAGTTTCTAATTCCAAACAGCCCTGAAAAGCGGCATATCCGATAGATGTTACCGAACTTGGAATATTAACCGATTTTAACGCTTCGCACATAAAAAAAGCGTAATCTCCGATTGTAATAACCGAATTGGGAATAACAACTGACGTAGCATTTCTGCAAGTAGAAAATGCCCTTGACCCGATACCGGTAATGCCGCTTCCTATCACAATTGAGTGAATTGCGTACCGTCTTCCCAAAAAATGATTTTCCACAAATCTCTCCGGAATAACTCCACTGCCGGTAATGGTAAGCGCACCCTCATAAACATGTACTGCCGTGATGTTGCCTACTGTTACTGAGTAGTCCGGTACACCCTGCGCATTTACGTTAATATTTACTGCGCATATAAAGGCGGACAGAAAAAGCGCTGTCCGCACTGTGCCCGTCAGGGCGTTGTTCATTCCGCTGATAGCGGATAAAAAAGATATATTCATAATACTTTTATTTTATTTGATTTAGGCTTGTGAAATTATTAAAACTCCAAACTTGCAAAATCTACCCATTTTTCAGGGTACAGCCTCAAAGATAAACCCGATTTTATCTCATTGCTTTCGCCTTTTGGCGTCGGCATTAGATATATTGAGCCGTCGTCTATCAGCGAGCCGTCTTTTGCTAACGCTCTATATGGCAATTCCGATGGATATTCTACCCCGTTGACA